>Ga0164315_10002876_pt1 | contig 13289 bp, 13 predicted proteins | sample GuaBasSedimGuay6_FD_113737 | JGI IMG/M metagenome (GOLD analysis project Ga0164315, IMG submission 113737) | Subseafloor sediment microbial communities from Guaymas Basin, Gulf of California, Mexico - Guay6, Core 4569-2, 0-3 cm | ecosystem: Environmental > Aquatic > Marine > Hydrothermal vents... | reverse complement strand
CTCATTTGGAGGGCATATTTGGTATTAGGTCCTTTTCCAGTTTCGCAGGTTTCCATCCCAATTCTTTCTGTACCTTACTGCATTCAGGAATGGTGCCCCAAAGTATAAAATGTAATTGCCCTTTTGGAATGAGTGGTGGCTTTCCACTCAGCCCCGATATCCATTCACACATATTTGAAACGAGTTTGACAATGGGCAGGGGCATAACTGTGGGTACTTTCTTGTCCGGGCCAGTCGTTTGTAAAATGATGGTAGCCAAATCGGGCAAATTGTAATAACCTTCACTTAAAATAAAGCGATCGCCCGGTTTTCCTTTTTCTTCGGCCAGAATATGTCCTTCACCAACATCAGCAGCAAACACAATGGGAAGCCCACCGGGCAAAATCATAGGAATCTTGCCGTTTTTCAGGTCTCTGATAAAATCATTGGTGCCGGGTGAGGCAGTAGGCCCAGGACCATAAATCCCCGCCGGATGAATGAATATTGCCGGGAGACCTTTTTTTAAGGCTTCGACGACTTTTTTGTCGGCCTCCTGTTTAGAGCGTTCATAAAAAGTTCCTTTTGGTTTGGAGTCAATCAAACTCTCATCAAAAAGCTCTCCTTTTTTCCTTCAAAAACATCGATGGTACTTGTGTAAATAAACTTTTCAATCTTTGATTCGATGGCGACATCAATCATGTTTTGCGTACCGGCTACATTAACGCGATGAAAGGTTTCCGGGTCTTTTTGCCATTGTTCGGGATAGCCGGCAGCATGATAAATAATATTGCAGCCTTTCATAGCCTCAATCAGAGAACTTTTATCTGTAATATCTCCCTGAACCAATTCGACAGTATTGGGTAATATTTTTCGGCCTTTTTCGATCGATCTTACCAATGCCCTTACTTTTCTATTTCTTTTCAGCAGCACCTTTACAATATTATATCCGGCAAGGCCAGTAGCACCGGTAACTAATGTTGTTGACATTCGAGCTGTTTTAATCTTGTCCATAAATTTCAGAATCAGGATAAAATGCCAACCACGAAAATGCAAAATGGTTACTGTGCGGTTCGATGAACAATTGTTTCCCTTTCATTTTTCCGTTGATGCACTTACCGGTGATGTCCCATTTTGATTTGCTTTGATCGTCAACAAATACATCCCCTTTTTTTGAAAAGATCAATATTTTCCCATCTACCATCGGATTGAAAGCGGTTACAGAACCCACATCTTTTGATTGGGCAAGCTCTCTTTCATCCATATTTGAAACTGTTCCCGACAGGTAAAAGATTACAATATTCTTTGATTCAAATTTATCATTGATCACACCTTCTTTGGCAACGGCCGTAAAAGGATAAATCTTGTATTTTCCATCATCCTGAATATCAATAACCCTTGCCATTGCCGGCAAACGTCCATCAACACTGTCTGCATTGAAAAACCTTGAATAAGGATTTTTAGAAATACTGTCGTAATGGTAATACGGATTTGTCCCGTAGCGTTCCATGGTCTTTTCGTAACCGGTTTCTTTGGAGAGGATTTGACCATTGGGGTAGCTTTCAAAGAATTCTTCAACAGAAATAATCATTGATGGAATAATATCCAATTCAGCCCCGGCAAATTTCCCGACAATGGCATCGCCCATCAATTGTTGCCACCAGCTTTCGGTCTCACGGTCGAACATCACCATATTGCTGTTTCGCAGAAAACCGGAAACCTCGAACTCGAGCGTGTATTCCTTCCCATCAAAATTCAGGCGGCGATCAAATACCATTCCCGAATTACAAAGGGGGCAGTAAGAGGGGAGAAGTGGGATGCCCGCAAGGGTGTCGTTGACCATTTCATGAAAAGTAAGCATGTTCAGAGGGTAAGCTTTCGCCAGCCCATTTATCTCCACACTAATCACGGGTTCGTGCCCGTAATATGATTTCAGACCTTCTTCTTTTCCAATAAATTTTGGGTAATCAATAATCGGGAAAAGGCCTTTTGTAGCCACCAAACTCAATTCCGAAAGGTCGATGTTGTATTTCGTAGTATCGGTTTTCCAGTCGTAAACAACGTTCCGGGGATTTTGAATTTGAGCAAAAGATACGAAATATAGGCAAACCAGAAAAATTGTAAATACTGCCGTTTTCTTGTTCATGGTCTTGGTATAAATTGGTTTTTATTTGAGGATAAACATCTTCTTGGTTTGAACAAAACCACCACTCATCAGCGTGTAAAAATAAATCCCACCCGGTAGTTTTGTTGTATCAAATGAGGAGTGGTATTTTCCGGACTGATAGAAAGCTTCTGTTAAGACAGCTACTTCAATCCCCAATTGATTAAATACAGAAAGCTTTATTTGCCCCGGTTTATGCAAAATATAAGAGATTTTAGTTGTGTTTCCTGTTGGATTGGGTTGGTTTTGAAAGAGTTCAAAGTTTGGCTTGGTCTGAAATTCCTGGCTAATTCCACTTGCATCCACCGTAAAAGTACTCATAACGCCCAAATGATCAGAACTGTAAAAATCAAGTATAACGACACTATCTGGTACTACAATTGAAGTGTCGGTTGCCAGGCTACTGGTATTGCTCATAAAAACATAATCGATTCTGCTGTTGGGACTAATTGAAGGAACTGTATAGCCGGGGCTTCCGGGGTTCGCAATGGCATACGAATCAATAAAAGTAGTGTCGGCTTCAGTATTGGTGAGCAGTTGGATAGTTGATGTATTTGGCTGGTCGTTGAAATCACCCGTCAGGAAAGTTGAAGAAGCAGGATATTCAGCAATTATATCTTTGGTGTATTCTATAATTTGCCCGGCCTGTTGGAGGCGGACAACAGAGCTGTTGAATGATAAATGGGTGTTGAAAAAATTGACTTTCCCCATGGGTGTGTCGATGTAATTCCAAACCACTTTTCGGGGAAAAACGCCCGTTGCCAGTTGATGATATCCGCTGTCGATGACAGGATATTTGGTGATAATGCCAATGGATTCGCGGTATTGATCGTCCCATGATAAATGGGTAAACTGCTGATAGCATTTATAGGGTAAGTTGTAATATTCGCTCAATGCATCGGCAATCTCCGTACATTGGTTGTCATTTCCATCCAATGACTCATTTATTTCCTGGATACCAATAATGTCAGGGTCAAGAATCCTAATCTTTTTAATGATGAAAGCCAGCCGTATACCATGCATTGTTCCGGGTTTCATCCCCTGGATATTGTAAGTCAGTATTTTTAAGGAATCTTGTCCAATCGCAAAATTTGAAATGGTGAAGACTAAAATAAATAGCACCAATTTTTGTAATAATTTCATAATAAATTGTTGAATTAAATTCGGGTATGGTTTTGTCAATTTTCAGGAAAGGTATTCTCATCTATCAACCGGTAAACAGGATAAGGGTAAAAACCATATCCCCATTGGGGAGTTAAATAGCGGTCGAAATAATTCCAGACAAGCAATCCATCATCGGCTTGTGGTTCAAGGAGGTAAGCAGTTAGCCATCCTAGTTTCTGTGCTGTACGAATGACATAAGTTCCTTCGGGGAATTCTTTTTCTTCAACAACAAATTCCCCCTTTATTTTATTGGTATAATGTCCCTGGTTGAGGCGTTTTGATGCCGTGAGTTCAGAAATTTTAAATCGTTCGACTTCTAATTTTGTTGGTTCCGATAATTGTTCCATCTCAATTCCATGTGTTTTTAGAAGGTCGATTAATTGTGCGTCTTGTACAGAAAGTATGTAAGCATAAGGAAGCCTGATGCTTTCGGTCGCAAAATAATCTGCAACATAAGGAATTGTTACCGTCACTTTGCGGTCGCTTTGTTTGTAGCGCCAATAGCCTTTAACTCCCGGAATAGTATCTGCTTCGATGGCTTTGATGGTGATTTTTTCAGGGGTTGGCTGACCTTTGTATTTGATGGCAAAGGAATCTGCAACAGTAGGTTTTATCCCACGGGCAATTGTTTCTTTGTCAGCTTTGGTAATTAGTCTTTTGATTTCTTTTTTGTTTGCTGAAGCATATTCCAAAATTGTCAACAACAAATGGTAGCTAGCATTCACACGGGTTTTGAAATCAGCATAAACATAGTTTTCGTTCAGAATGGCCAGCCGGTTTCTGACACCAATATAATTCACAAGATAGCGTGGCTCGGCAGCATAAGAAATCCAACCTTTGCTGTAATCCATCCGGTCGATAAATTCGCCATAAAAAATGTTCTCCACATCATATTTATCCCAAAGCGTTCTATGGACATTCGGCATCATTTTATCGCGCATATAATTGATGAGGCTGCGATCGCCATTGGGGTTCATCTGCCAGACAAAAGTTGTGGGTTCTTCGTGATAAGAACCGTTGGTGGTGTGGCAATCCACCGAAATGGCCGGATCCCATTTATTCAATACATTTTGCACAACCCCTCTTATTTCTGGGGTTTCCAGTTTCATGGCATCGCGGTTCAAATCAAGCATTTGGCCATTGTATCGCACACCAACACTTGCCGGACCATTTTGATTTGTACGGTTTTTGGTACTGAATTTCTCGTTGCCATCAGGGTTAAGGATGGGGTTTATCAGTACAATTACATTTTTAAGGATTTCGGAGTCCGGTTCTTTCAGCAAATCCCTTGCTAACATTTGCGTGGCTTCTTTGCCTTCCACTTCCCCGGCATGAATATTCCCCTGGAGGTAAACCACAATGCGGTCATCGTTTTTCAAATCTTCTGTATTTATCGGGAGCGGGTTAGCTATTATCATCAGTGGGACATCTCTTCCTTCAACTGAGCTTGCAATTGTTTCAAGCCTTACATATGGTGAAGACTTTTCCAATGATGAAATAAAATTCATCACCTCATCATAAGTTGAGGTTTTTTGAAAATCTGAATGCTCGGCTGTGGTCAATAAATACTGTTGTCCGATGGCCAGATGGGTGAAAGCAATAAAAATAATAATTGTCAGGGTTGTTTTCATATGTTGATGTTGATTATTTTGCTTTAGCTTCAGTTTTTTGCCAGGGAAACCTTCCCTCAAGTTCAACTTGTAATGACATGCTCAAGAATGTACGGATAAGAACAATTAATCCCAATATACCCACAGACCTTAATGTTGGATCTGTAACTACAGTTTCCATTATATCAGCTGCGATTAGGATTTCTAATCCGAGAAGAATTGATTTTCCCAATGATTGACGCAGTTTAATGTAACTATCTGCTTTCTTATTTAGGATAGATATTAAAAATCTGATAATGGAATATAATGCACCTAAAAAGATTGTCAAAACCCCTATAAACTCTACTATGCCCGATATTATGTCGATATATGTTTTTAAATTCCCCATTTTTTTAAATTGAGATTGGCTTATTTTTTCATATTGATATCCGATGATTTATGTTTTCGATATTCATTCTATCTCATCGTACAGAAGCATCAGAAATTAATCGTTTATTCTAATATTGGGAATTGGCGCGCCAATTATTTGTCCAGTAAACCATACTGAAAAGTGCTAAAAACAAAACGGGATAACAGCAGTTTTCGCTACCCTTATCCCGCTGCATTTTATTCAGTATTTAATTAATCGAAATAAAGAACGGCATCCTGGCCTGAACACCTTTCATATTTTGCATACTTTGAATTTGGTCGTAATAGGTTTTGAATTCACCCAATTCGTTGCCGATAATCCGTGCTTGCATATTACCGGTCAGTTCTTCAATCAATTGGTCAACAAACTTTTTTTGTTTGGGGTATTCGCTCAGTCGGTAATCATCACCCAATTCGGCTTTTTCGGCAGCAAAGGCAATGGCATCTTCGAGGCCGCCCATTTGGTCAACCAGGCCGAGTTCCAATCCATCAACCCCTGTCCAAACTCTTCCACGGGCAATGCTGTCAACATAGGCCACATCAAGGTTTCGGGTAGTGGCGACCAATTGGGTGAAATCGTTGTAAATTTTCACAATTGACTCGTTAATTTTTGCATGTTGATAATCACTCATCGGTGCCATTACATCAATAAAGTTGGCATTGTCGTTGGTCATTATATTATCGAAAGTAATACCCAGTTTTTTATTGAAAAAGTTCTTGAAATTTGGGATAATTCCAAAAACACCAATCGAACCGGTGAGGGTTGTGGGCTGTGCAAAAATATAGTCGGCATTGGTAGAAATCCAATACCCACCAGATGCAGCATAATCGCCCATGGAAACAATAACGGGCTTCTCAGCTTTTGCCAGTTCCACTTCGCGGCGGATAATTTCAGATGCAAGAGCGCTTCCCCCCCCAGAATTTACGCGAAAAACAATGGCTTTTACCTTTTCATTTCTGCGGGCACTGCGAATAGCTTTGGAGATGGTTGCCGAACCAATTTCATCGGAGCCGCCTTTTCCCTCTACAATACTTCCTTGTGCATAAACTACGGCAATCTTGTTCTTGCTGATTTTTTTCTTCTTACCGACTTTGGCTTTTGCGTATTTTGTAAAGCTCACAGTCTTTAGATCATCATCATTGTCGGTTTCGGTTCTTCCTTTCAGTATGTCCAAAATCTCATCGCGATAAACCAGGCCATCTACAAAATTCAATTCCAATGCTTTTTCAGCAGTATTTAGTTCTAATTGGTCGGCTATTGTGTTGAGGTCGTTCATGCGGATTCCACGGCTTTCTGACAAGGCTTGTAATATTTTCCCCCACATCGAGTTGAGCAATACAGTCAACTGTTCACGATTGGCCTCGCTCACTTTATCCAACATAAGTGGTTCAACAGCACCTTTGTATTTGTTGTTGGGTCCTCGAACGACCTGCATCTCAATATCCAGTTTATTCAGCATATTTTTGAAAAACATCAATTGGGCGTGCAATCCTTTAAACAGGATCATTCCCTCGGGGTTCAGGTAAATTTCATCTGCCACGGTAGCAAGATAATAGGCTTTCTGATCGTAGCCATTGGCATAGCTTAGGATGAATTTTCCTGATTCTTTGAACTCAAGTAATTTGTTCCTGATTTCTTCGGAAGTAGCCAATCCTGCTGGGATTGTTTCCATGTCGAGAAACAAGCCGTCAATATTCGGGTCTCCTGCAGCTTTTTCTAATGATTTCAGGATGTCGTTCAGGCCAATTGGTTTTTTTGAATCCATTGTTTGAAAGTCAAAGCCTTCGAAAGGGTTATCAGAACTCCGGTCCAGAATGGGAGTCTTCCAGTTGGCATACAAAATGGTATGTTGCTTAATACTCACATCATCCGAATCGGCAGAGGCCACAATTCCTGCAATTATTGCTGCGAAAAATAGAAAGATGACGAAGAAGGTAAGTAGCGTCCCCAAAAGAGAAGCAAACATAAATTTAAAAAATTGTTTCATGATTTATTGATTTTTAGAGGTTTTTATTTGTTCTACAATATTAGTTAATATTTAGTTAACAGAAAGCAAATATGCTGAATTGCTTTTGTTAATTTTGCGTTAAAACATCATTGGCTATTAAGTTTTGAATAAAGTTGTTTTATTGTTCGGGAGTAATATTGAACCCCGATTATCATTTTTGGAGGAAGCAATACAAAAGGTTTCCATTTCAATTGGGAAGATTTTTCAGTTGTCGTTGGTTTACGAATCGGAATCGTGGGGATTTCAGTCCAGCCAGTCTTTTTTGAACAGGGTGGCAATTGTAGAAACTGATTTATCGGCACAGCAAGTATTGAAGCGTGTGCTGGCTATTGAAAGTGAATTGGGCAGACAGCGTTTGAATGAAGGCTATTCTTCAAGACAGATCGATATTGATATTTTGTATTTCGATGAGATAATCATTGAAGAACCTGATTTAATTGTTCCGCATCCGGGAATTCCCAACAGGCGGTTTGTTCTGGTTCCACTGGTAGAAATTGCTGAAAATTTTATTCATCCTGTTTTAAAAATGAGTAATGCAGAATTACTACAAAAGTGTTCCGACAAATTAAAAGTTTGGATTTATAAAGCACAGAAGTAACTGAAGAAATGAAGTATAATTTTATTGCAATAGAAGGAAATATCGGGGCAGGAAAAACATCGCTGGCTAGCAAGATTGCGCAAGATTACAATGCTAAATTAATACTTGAACAGTTTGAAGACAATTCCTTCCTGCCCAAGTTTTATAAAGAACCTGATAAATATGCCTTTCCTTTGGAGATGTCTTTTCTCGCTTCGCGTTTTCAGCAGTTAAAAGACCAGCTCAGTTCACAAGACCTTTTCAAGTCTTTTACCATTTCCGATTATTATATTGTTAAATCACTCATTTTCGCACAAAAAACTTTGGCTGGCGACGAGTTTAATTTGTACACACGTTTTTTCAATATCATTCATCAGCAATTGCCCAAGCCCGAGTTGTTGGTTTATTTGTATGTGTCAACACCCAATCTTCAACGAAATATTCGCGAGCGGGGAAGATCTTACGAATTGGATATGAAAGATGAATATCTTGATAAAATTCAGCAGGGCTATTTCGAATTTATCCGGCAACAGACCGATCTTCGCATACTTGTTATCGATACAAACGAACTGGATTTTGTAAACAAGGAATCAGATTATAATCGGATTATAGATGTTGTTAATCAGGAATACCCAATCGGTATACACCGGATTACTTTTTAGCTCTCCCCAATAAAAAAGCCCCGGTCAAAATTGACCGAGGCTTTCCATGAAAAAAATTAATAATTAATTGCCCAAGCCTGTTAATGCCCGGAAATCTGCTTCGTTATAGTACTTCAGGAATTCACGGTCAGTACTGGATTTCACTTTGAAGTCTGGGTTGGCATCGATTGCTTTACCGAGGTAATCAAGTGTTTTAGCTTTGTTATCCTGACGGGCTGCGGTAACAGCAAGTAGGTAGTAGGTGTCTCCGTCTTGTGGGTCAACACAGTTAAAGGTATTCTCAGCAGCAGCGAAATCTTTGTTCAGCAACTGGGCCAAACCAAGGTTGAAGTCGCAACTGTAAGAACTTAAGCGGCTAACCGCATCAGCATAATTTCCTTTGTGAATATCAACGATTCCCATATTGTAGTTCACATCGCCACCCAATTCTTCTGATTTGAGGTAGCAGTGCTCAGCTTTGTCAAAATCACCGTTTGTTGCATGAACATCGCCCATGTTGTTGGCCATTTCAAACGAGTTCTCATTAATTTCATGAGCTTCTTCCAATAAAGCTTTGGCTTCGTCAACATTACCTAATTCCAGTTCAACAGCAGCAGCATTTACTTTGGCTCTCCAGCATTTTGGATAGCGTTCCATGGTGTTGTCATAAATCTGTTTCTTGGTGTTCAGGTCATCTGTTAAGGTTGCAGCATACATCAGTTCGTTCACTGAAAGTGCATCTGGATCAGAAGTTGACTTCTCAGCAATTTGCCCGTCAGTAAGCTTAGGCATATAGCAATTCACGTCAATAACTGCACGACGTAATGGAGGAAGAATATCACGCTCAAGTTCAGGATATATTAAAATCATATTTCTGATCTCAGCCTCTTTTTGTGACTGGTCTGCAGAATTGATTACGTTGATAATAGCATCTTTGTCTTTAATATCAGAAGACTCAACGGCATTCATAAATCCATTCCAGTCAGGACCGTTAGCTGTCAGTACAAGTTCAATTTTATCTTGCGCTTCTTCATCAATCAGCTCATTGTTTTTAGCAGCTTTCTTGATCTTGTCATTCATGTATTTTTCAGCAGTTTCAGCTCTTTTCTGGGAGAGTCCTTCGTTAAAAGTTTCTTCTCCTTCAGGTGAAGCCCAGCCATCAATGGTTAAATCTTTCATCAACCAGCCTTTTTCCATATCGCTGATGCTGTTGTCTAAAGCAGCTTTGTTGTCAGCGTCTTTGTTTAAAGGAAGATTCTTGTTATAGCTTGAAAGATTTACCTGGAAGAAAATGTCTGATTCTACAGTGCTGATGGTTTCTTTTTCATAACCGTCAGGTGCGAAGGCTACTAATTCATTGTCTCTTACAAACCTTGCAGTGTGAATAACACCATCGGCCAGTTTTCTTTCGTCGGCTGTATAAGATTTGTTTGCCCCATTACAAGTTGAATAAACTTCCCCGTCATACTTATAAACTACAGGGGCAACAGTCAATTCTGAGTTGTCCATTGCAGGATCATAAGGAATTTTCTTGGTGTAAGTAAACGACCCACCGTTGGCATAACTAATCATCGTTCCCTCACCGTCCACATCTTCACCAATAAAATTGATGGTCTCAAATTCAGTTTCGCCACCTTCATACTTCAGTACAGGTGTAAAACACATGACAGCATCTTTAGCAAAATATTTTGGGGGGAAGGTTCCTGTAATAGTTACTTCAATTGAATCGCCAACTTCTTCCAAAGGATCAGGAGTTGCACTTAACTGAACTTCATCAAAATTGTCAGCCATGTTTTTGGCTTTGTTGTTTCTGAATTTATAACGCAAACCGAGGTTAAATTGAGAGTAGGAATCGTTAATAAAGGCCATTTCGCCATGTTTTACATTATCTACCCAGTCTGAAGCAATCCATGTATAGGTATAATCTCCATAAACATCCCATTTTTCAGCAACGGCAAAGGTCAACTCACCACCAAAAGGGATAGTCATTTCAACATTTCTGTCGTTTATTCCTTTACCGCTTCCGGCATAAGATGGCTCATCTTTAAAACCGGATGTTGCCAGTCTTGCATCAGTGTTTAAGTCATATGTTCTTGATTTATATTGCGTTTGTCCAACTCCACCGTGAAGGGTAATTGAAAACAAGCGATCCTTGTAACCGCCAAAAAGGTTCATTAAATTAAACCCAAGATTAATGTCTCCACCATACATGTCAACATCTGTTTTCATGTCTTGATGAACAAATGCCCCGGCCCCGATGTTATTTTTAGGGAGGATGTTTGTTTGCTCACCTTTTGCAAATGCACGGTTTGCTTTTACATAAACATTCATCCAAGACAAAAACTGCCATCCAAATCCGAGGCTACCGTTTATTGAAGTATTTGCAAGATCAGGTGCAGACCCGTATTGAGCAAGGTCACCATGCCACCAACTGGGGCCGATGTCACCCTGAATGTATAGGTATCCACTGAAATTTGAACTTTTCTTTTCTTTTTTAGTGTCGTCAGCGTTTTCATCCTGTCCGAAAAAAGACATGGGCGCAATAAACATACTGAGTATGAGTACGCTTGTTAAAATAGAATAAACTTTTTTCATGGTTTTAAATTTAATTAAAAAATTAATTTTAGACAAATATAAAAATAATTATGTTTTTAAAAAAAATGTTGAATTGTTTTTGCTTTGTTATGATTCAATTAAAAGCAAAAGTAAGCTTTATTCTTTCTTTTCAAAAGAACTGTATTTTATTTTTACGAATTATTTGTTAGTAAGTTTCAAAATCGTCTAAATATCACAATTTCAGGAAAATATCCCATAATACAATCCCTGTACTAACAGACACATTAAAGGAATGTTTAGTCCCACTTTGAGGTATTTCTATGCAGTAATCTGCAACATTCACAATATTTTCGCTAACACCGTGAACCTCGTTGCCAAAAATCAGTGCAAATTTCCCTGCTTTTTCGGGATGATAAGTATTTAGGAAGGTACTGTTGTTTGTTTGTTCAATTGCTAAAACTCTGTATCCGTTTTGTTTTAATTCATTCACTGCTTTATTAACAGATTTATAATATTTCCAGTCCACCGATTCGGTAGCTCCCAGGGCAGTTTTGTGAATTTCGCGATGTGGAGGGATAGCTGTTATTCCACAGAGGTAAATACTTTCAATGCGAAATGCATCTGCTGTCCTAAAGATAGAACCAATATTATTCAGGCTGCGAATATCATCCAGAACCAATACAATGGGCAATTTATCAGCAAGTTTGAAATCTTCAATGCTCAACCTGTTGAGCTCTTCGTTTTTTAACTTTCGCATTTTTCTGTGTTTTGATGGCAAAGGTAAAAAACGGATGAAAAATCATTGTCATTTGTTAAATTTGCAGCAAACTTTTTATAATTGAAGAAAGAGAAAAAATACGCCGAAACACCTTTGATGAAGCAGTACAATAGTATCAAGGCAAAATATCCTGATGCTTTATTGCTTTTTCGGGTTGGCGATTTTTATGAAACATTTGGCGAGGATGCGATTAAAGCTTCTGGTATTTTAGGGATTGTACTTACCAAACGCAGAAATGGTGCTGCCGCCTATGTTGAATTGGCGGGTTTTCCGCACCACTCACTGGATACCTATTTGCCAAAGTTGGTTCGGGCAGGTCACCGGGTGGCGATTTGTGACCAGTTGGAAGATCCCAAGCTGACCAAAAAAATTGTAAAACGTGGGGTGACAGAACTGGTAACTCCTGGCGTCTCTTTAAATGATAATGTGCTGGAACAGAAGGAGAACAACTTTTTGGCTGCTGTTCATTTATCATCGGGAATTTCCGGCCTGGCTTTGCTCGATATTTCAACAGGAGAATTCTACCTTGCTGAAGGTAGCCGGGAATATATTGATAAGTTACTTCAAAGTTTCCGCCCAAGCGAAATAGTCGTACAACGACAAAGTAGGGGAGATTTTATAGCATATTTTGGCGACCAGTTTTATCTGACCAGTTTTGATGATTGGGTGTTTACCCGTGATTTTGCTTTCGACATTCTGACCAGGCAATTTAAAACAACTTCGTTAAAAGGTTTTGGCGTTGAAGACAAAGAAAAGGGTGTGATCGCAGCAGGAGCGGCTATTCATTATTTATACGAAACCCATCATGATAAATTAAGCCATATTTCGCAGTTGAGCCGTATTGACGAGGGGAAATATGTTTGGCTCGATAAATTTACGATTCGCAATCTGGAGCTTATTTTTCCATTAAATCCTGATGCAAAAACCTTGTTGGATGTAATCGATAGAACGCTGACCCCCATGGGTTCGCGGCTAATGAAACGCTGGGTTACCCTCCCGCTAAAAGATAAGGCAGATATTGAAAAGCGGCTGCAAGTGGTGGAATTTTTAACAGAACAAGCCGAAGTAGAAGCAAGTATTAGCGAAGTACTAAAGAAGGTAGGAGACCTCGAAAGGCTGATTTCCAAAACAGTGGCTTATCGGGTGAATCCGCGCGAAATGGTGCAATTGAGAAGGGCCTTGCATGCAGTTGCAGAATTGAAGAAAATTTGCCAGGCAACAGATAATGAAGCCATCAGGCAGATTGCAGAACAATTAAACCCTTGCGAGACACTTACCCAAAGGTTGGAAAAAGAACTATTTGAAGACCAGCCAACATCCATCGCCAAAGGTAGGGTTATTGCTGATGGTGTTTCTGAAGAATTGGATGAGTATCGAAAACTGGCTTATTCAGGCAAAGATTATCT
>Ga0164315_10002874_pt1 | contig 13290 bp, 12 predicted proteins | sample GuaBasSedimGuay6_FD_113737 | JGI IMG/M metagenome (GOLD analysis project Ga0164315, IMG submission 113737) | Subseafloor sediment microbial communities from Guaymas Basin, Gulf of California, Mexico - Guay6, Core 4569-2, 0-3 cm | ecosystem: Environmental > Aquatic > Marine > Hydrothermal vents... | reverse complement strand
GTATGTTCTCTTGCAATACTGTTGAGGAAGAACCTAATTACACATATAAAATTGATAGTGTGTGGTGGTCAGATCCACTTGACGGTAACTCCGATGGATATAATCAATTTGAAAGACTCAATTTTAATGTTCACATAGAGGAGAATACATCACAGAATATTAGTGGGCGTGTTTATTACAAATTAAGAGAAGCATCTAATTTCTCTTTCTATGCTTTCTCCGAAGATAAAAGAATCATTGGAAGTAATGAGGATAATTATCTTTTTGTTTCAGTTGGTTTACCTAATAAGGAATTGCAAAGAGGAACTTATGATTTCTCAATTGAGATTTTTCAAAACAACCAGTCTGACTTGAAGGCAGAACCAGATTCACTTCAGTTAATAACACTTAGTAATAAAGAGTTTGAACTTTCAAACAATGATAATACATATACACTTAATTTAAGTTGGATTGACAAACTAGATATAACTCGTGATGGATATTACAGAAGTGCTTCTTTAGTGGTTGATGCCAATAATAATGAATCGGTAACTAGAAGGCTTGATGCTAAGTTGTATTATAAACGAAGTGACGACACAGAATTTCAAATTTATAAAGAAGTATTAGATTTTGAGATTTATGGTGATTCAGATAATGATAAAATTATTATTCCAGTTGGATCTACTTTTATCCCTATTCCAGATGAAGAAGAGAGTGAATTTGAAGAGGATGGATTTAATCCGTTTGAACATGGTGAATATGATTTTAGAATAGATCTTTTTGAAGTTGGCGATGATAAATTACTAGCTTTTCAAGATATGGAAAATCCAGAATTAAGTAAGCAAAAATTCGAAACCGAATTTGAAGATAGTTATGAATTTTCATTAAAGAGTATTTGGTGGACAGACACAACAGATATGGATAGTGATTCATACACATCATTAAGAAAAATTAACTTTGATATTGATGTTGATAGAGATATTAGACAGGATCTCTATGCAAAGGTCTATATGAGATATCATGAAAAAGATCCCGATTCAATAGAATATGATATCAAATATGATTCTACAAAAGCTTTTAGTATATATGGAAGTGGCACCGATCCTTTTTCTACTTGGATTGGTAAAGATACTACAGCATTAGATAGTAATAAATATGATATATTAATATCAGTATACTATTCTTCAGATGACACTACTATGGATGATGTTGTTGCACTAACTATCAGTGGTTTTGCTGATACCTTAGTATTACAAGCTCAGAGTTTTGAAACTGCTTCGCAAGATTCACTTTAAGTAATTGTTAATAGGAATTTTAAAATGATAAAGCTAATTATAATTATTCAGTTACTTTTTTCAGTTCTTGCATTTGCTCAGGCTGATAGAGATGAACTTTTTTTGGAAGTTGAAACAATTCTTAACCAGGCAAAAATGGATAATGCAGATGTACTATGTGCAGAAACATATACCAGAGCTCTGGAAAAATATATGCTAGCTAAAGGGATGGAGTCCGAAGGAAAATCGCCAGTTGAAATTAGAGAGAAGCTGGAAGCATCAATTTCGCACATAACTAAATTGAATAATAGCATTGAGGGAAAGCAAGAAGTTTTTGCTTCAACAATTGCAAAGAGAAATAGTGCGTTGGATAGTGGTGCAGATAAAAATGCTATATATTATTGGGATCTTGGTGAGAGAAAATTCCAAGAAAATTTAGAGGACTTTGATGATAATAAAATTAGCTCTATTGCCAATAATATAAAAGTGACTGAGGAGTATTACTCAACTGCTAAATTATTTAGCAACAAAGCTAACTCTTTGATTAATAATTCAGAATCATTCAAAGAAGCAACTGCCAACCAAGCAAATCTAGTAGCTCCTATTTCCTACGAAAAAGCTGAAGTTAAAATGTTTGAAACACTCGATTTAATTTCCTCTGGAAAAAGAATTAGTGATATAAATAGTTCTATAGTTAATACAGAATTATTATTTGATTTAACATCTATGAATGCATCAAAGTACTTAGCAGAGTATTCAGAATTACTCTCTCTTAGAAGTGATGCAAAAACAGTAAAAGCTGAAAAATATACAATTGAAACTTGGAAGGATGCAGAGGAATTATTAGTTGAATCTGCTGAAGCATACGAAGAAGGGGATTTTGAAAAAGCTGATGAATTAGCAAAAGAAGCATCAATAAGTTATGCAATAGCAAAACAAACTTCATTAAAGGATTACTTTTTAAATGATACAAGAAATGAAATAGGACTTGCAATTGATGAAGGTGCAGAGGAATATGCTCCAAAGACATTAAAACAAAGCCAAGATTACTTGACTGAGGTTTCATCACTAATTGAAAGTGATTCATACTCGCTGAAAGAAATTCAAGATTTAACTGGAAAATCTTATACCTCGGCAAAAAATGCTAGAAGAATTACAGAAATAGCAAAACGAATGGATCCTAGCGATGAATCTTGGGAGGATATTATTATTGCTCAGGAGGGATATGTATTAGATGAGAGTGATAATGAATTACCCAAATTTTCTGTAATAGAAAGTAATGTGGATGTAGACTACTCCGATTTAGTTGTTAAATTAGATGCAACTATTGATGACGAAGTAGAAATAATTGAGCAAGATGAAACAATAATCTTACGATTAAAAAATGTAAAATTTGCAACAATGTCATCCCGATTAAACAGTGAAAGTAAAGCTAGTTTGGATAAAATTATTGATGAAATAAGCAACGAATCTTTTTTAGAAGCTACTATCGTTTGCTATACAGATAATGTTGGAACAAAATCTGCAAACATGGCTTTATCCAAAAAGCGAGCAGAGGCAATCTTAAATTATGTTCTAACAAAAGATAACTCGAACAAATACTATATAGAAGGGAGAGGAGAAACTAATCCAATAGCTACAAATGCTACCTCAGAAGGAAGAATTAAAAATAGAAGGGTAGAAATTGTAATCCAAAAATAAATATAGAGAGGACTCGGTGAGTCCTCTTTTGATTTTTAAAAAACCACTTTCAGAACAATCCATCAAGAGTTAAATATCTTTCTCCAGTATCATAGTTAAAACCAAGTATTATTTTATCAGTTCCTATTTCAGTAATCTTTTGTGAAATTGCAGCGAGAGTTGCACCAGTGGAGATTCCAGCAAAAATACCTTCCTCTTTTGCAAGACGTTGTGCATAATGATAAGCATCATCCTTGCTAACTGAAATGGTTCCGTCTAAAATAGATTCATTTAGATTTTGAGGAATAAACCCTGCACCAATACCTTGAAGTGAGTGTGGGCCTGGAACACCACCACTTATAACTGCCGAATCTATTGGCTCAACTGCAAATACTTTTAGCTCAGGGAATTCTGCTTTTAATATTTCAGCTGTCCCAGAAATATGACCTCCAGTACCAACTCCAGTAATTAAGTAATCGATTCCATCGGGAAAATCATTTATTATCTCAAGTGCGGTCGTTTTACGGTGAATATCTGGATTAGATTTATTCTCAAATTGTTTTGGTATCCAGATATTTGGATTATTTGCTTTTAACTCTTCAGCACGTTCCATTGCTCCTTTCATACCTAGTTCCCGTTTGGTTAATTCGAACTTTGCTCCATAGGCAGTCATAAGCTTACGTCTTTCAATAGACATTGATTCAGGCATTATTAATATTATTTCGTACCCCTTAACTGCTGCAACCATTGCTAGACCAATCCCGGTATTGCCAGATGTTGGCTCAATAATTGTCATCCCAGCTTTTAGAATTCCTTTGCGCTCTGCATCTTCAATCATAGAAAGGGCAATTCTATCTTTTATGCTACCGCCTGGATTTTGCTTTTCAAGTTTCATCCAAACTTCATTGTTGTTTGAAGCAAATAATTTATTTATTCTAACGTGCGGAGTATTTCCAATGCTCTCCAAAATATTTTCTATTTTCATTATAAATCCTTTCTTATTTTTCTTTTTCAGAATTAAATTGTTTTTTAAGTAGATTAAAATTTTAATTCATTTTTTCTTCTTCTATAACAACCTTAAAAAACCTTCAAGGTTTGCACAGATTTATTAAATACTTAAACAAAATTCTTACCGTAAACAGATTCTGAAGTTTCATGCAAAAACCTTGAAAGTTAGTTAGCACGTCTTGTAGGAAGATAGGTTAAGATTCAACAAGATTTTTCTCAGAAATTTAGATAACAAAATTATTGTTTTCTTCTACTGTTCCATCCTTAAAATTAATTTCGCTAGTATGATATACAACTGCATTAGAAGGAACAGAACGTGTTAACCAAACATTACCTCCAATTGTTGCGCCTTTACCAATTACGGTTTTTCCACCAAGGATAACGGCATTAGAATATATTATTACATTATCTTCAATAGTAGGATGTCGTTTAGTATCAGCCATATCTTTGCCAACACTAAGAGCACCAAGTGTTACACCTTGATAGATTTTCACACTATTTCCAATTGTAGTAGTTTCACCAATCACAATTCCTGTACCATGGTCAATAAAAAATGAGTTTCCAATTTTTGCACCAGGATGAATATCGATTCCACTTATTTGATGCGCATATTCTGTAAATATCCTTGGAAGAATAGGAACGTTCAACCTATACAGCTCATTAGCTAATCTATAAATTGTAATTGCAAAAAAACCAGGATATGCAAGTATCACTTCATCAATACTCTTTGCGGCAGGGTCTCCTTTGCAAATTGCCTCTGCATCATTCAACAATAAAGCATGAACTTTTGGAATATTGCCAAAAAAGGTTTTTGAACATTCATCAGCCTTTTTCTCCATTCCATTATTTAGCGAAATTAGTATTTCTTGTAAATTTCGGCGAAGTAAATATATTTTACTTTCTATCTCTTCAGAATTAAAATATCGTTTTACTGAATAGTGTGGAAAAAGAAGTTCTAGCAATTCATTTAAAAAGCTCTGTGAGGCTGATTTAACTGGATTGCGTGGTTTATACTCTTTTCGTTTTTCTAATAACTTATTAGCAAATAAGGATAAATTACTATTATCATTACTCATTCTATTACCTTTCTAAAAATATTGGATTTAAATTTTGGGGTGCTGATTGGGTGTTAACAGATGCAGCTAGTAAAATATCCCGAACTGCGGAATTGATGCTTAAAAATAGGAGTTGTATTTTTTCTTGAAAATATCATATGTGAAAATAGTAAAATATTAATTAATTATAAAAAAATAGAATTCTGACATATAATGAAAGACCCAACATATGCTTTATAGTTGGGTCTTATTTTAACTTATCCTTCATTGATACTCATTTCAAATATTTCAGATGGCTTATCAATAAACCCAACAACCAAACCGTAAACAAGGTGAGCCATTAAGCTTGCTCCTGCCATTAGCATTGATCCTGAAAAGAATCCATCAAAGTAGCTCATGCCATTCATGATAGACATCATTGGCATTACCATTACTTGTGCAGCAAACCATGGAAGTACTCCATAAACGGCTCCTCGAATCACTGGATTATTTATTTTAATAAATTTTATAAAAAAGTATTCGTAACCAATTGCAAGCATTGTTCCCACCATAAAGTGCATTCCCCAACCAATCATCATGTTACCACCAAACATGGATGCTAACATTTTAGGAACATTCATTTGAATTCCTATTAGGTTTCCCATCGTCATAAATAAAGTCATTCCAATTGTTCCTATTATTCCAGCCAATATTGCTTTCGATAAATGTGCGTTCTTGTTCATTTTGTTTCTCCTTTTAATTTGATAAATAATTGTTCTAAATTTAAAAGGTAAATGGAATGCAAACTGACAAGTAAGCGATAGTTATAACACTGATTGTCCAGTATTGTGTAAGCTCTATGACAGTTGGTCTTTTTTTTGCTATTTGCACAGATTGCTAATCTGTGCTACAAAAAAATATTTTTGGTAGATTACGTAGCACAGAATAATATTCTGTGCCAAATAAAACGAGGGGAACAAATGAAAACATTTCATAGGCGGAACCTACCACATCTATACTATAACGAAGGTAAATATTTTATCACATTTAGATTAGCAAACAGCATTCCACAAGTAGCTCTACAAGAATTAAAATTAGAACTTAGTTCCAATAAAAGAATGACATCAATTCAGCAAAGACGACTCTTTCTAAAATATGACTCACTATTGGATTCAAATGAACTTGGAATAAAGTATTTAGCGATTGAATCAATAACAGATATTGTTAAAACTACACTTCATTATCCAGATGGGAAAGAGTATAAACTTATTTGCTATTGCATTATGCCAAATCATGTGCATTTAATATTTGAATTACTAAATGAGAATAAGGGTATAAGTAAAATTATGCAGTCAATAAAAAGAATATCGGCTCGTAAAGCAAATAGTAAATTAGAACGCTCAGGTAAATTTTGGCAAGACGAGAGTTTCGATAGGTTAATTAGGGACGATAAAGAACTGTTTAATACAATCAAATATGTTTTAATGAATCCAGTAAATGCTGGTTTGGTTGATGATTGGGAAAAATGGGGCTGTACATATTGTCATCCAAATTATTTGGCATTGTAGCACAGATTAGCAATCTGTGAAATATAAACACAGATACAGAGTATTTAAAATTGTAACATGGAATAGTATTCTGTGTAGTTAATTTGAAAATAAAAGTACCACAGTGTGAAAATATTGAAACACAGATTACTAATCTGTGCTACGAGAAAATGTAAAAATTTGTAAGTTTGCACATGATAAAAAAAGCAGAAGGCATACTTAAAAAAGTATTCGGATATCGTTCTTTTCGTCCTCTACAAAAAGAAGTAATTAAAAATGTAATTGCCAAAAAAGATACGTTGGTGATAATGCCAACTGGTGGGGGTAAATCACTCACATATCAAATACCAGCATTATTGTTTGATGGAATTACAATTGTTGTTTCACCTTTAATCTCATTGATGAAAGATCAGGTTGAACAACTTAAAGAGCTTGGAGTTGAAGCAGTATTTCTTAATAGTTCATTGAGTCAGTTGGATTACCAATATAATATTGAGCAAATAAAAAGTGGTGGAGTAAAATTACTTTATGTAGCTCCAGAAACTTTGTTGTTAGATAGAACATTAGAGTTATTAGAAAAATTAAATGTGGACTGTGTTACAATTGACGAGGCGCATTGCATCTCTGAGTGGGGGCATGACTTCCGTCCAGTTTATAGAGAGATTGCGACATTAAAACCGAAGTTTCCTAATGCGGTATTTATGGCGCTCACAGCAACCGCAACTCCACAAGTACAAGATGATATTGCTAATAATCTAAAATTAAAATCATCAAATAGATTTATCGCGAGTTTCAATAGGGATAATCTATTTTTGCAAGTTGTTGAAAAAACATTTCCACTAAAGCAGACTTTGAATTTTCTTGATAAACATAAGAACCAATCTGGAATAATATATTGCTTTTCACGTAATCAAGTGGATGAGCTATATGAAGAATTGGAAGAACGTGGATTCTCTGTAAAACCCTACCACGCTGGGCTTTCAGATAAAGATAGGATGAGAAATCAAGAAAAATTTATTAAGGATGATATCTCAATTATAGTTGCTACAGTTGCATTTGGAATGGGGATCAATAAACCTAATGTTCGTTTTGTAATTCATTACGATTTACCAAAGAATATTGAGTCCTATTATCAAGAAATTGGGCGAGCTGGACGTGATGGATTGCGTGCAGATTGTGTGATCCTCTTTGGTTATGGTGATATTAGAAAGATAAATTACTTTATTAACATGAAGGAAGGGAAGGAGAAACTTGTAGCAAAACAGCATTTGGATAAATTAGTTCGTTTCGCTGAATCATACGAGTGCAGACGAATTCCGTTACTTACATACTTTGGGGAAGATTACTCACAAACCAATTGTGAAATTTGTGACAATTGTACACGTGAGGTTAAAGACCTAGTTGATATTACTACCGAGGCGCAGAAGTTTATGAGTTGTGTTAAACGTACTGGTGAAATTTATGGTGCAATGCATATTGTTGATATTCTATTGGGTTCTAGAAATCAAAAAGTTCTTGAGAGAAGGCATGATGAACTTTCTACTTATGGAATTGGTAAGGAGCATCCAAGAGAGACTTGGCTTTCGGTTTCCAATCAGTTAATAGTAAAAAATATTTTAGCTAAAGACGTAGAATTTGGAAGTATAAAAATCACAGAATCTGGGTATTCAGTATTAAAGGGGGAATTGGAGGTTAAAGGGAAATTAGAAGTCGAAACCAAATTTACAAGTAAGAGAATTACAACATTAGAATATGATAAAAAACTTTTCAGTATTCTCCGAACTGCTCGTAAAAATATTGCTGATAAAAGTGGATTACCACCCTATGCAATATTCCCTGATAAAACTTTAATTGAGATGGCAGCATATTATCCGCAATCAGAAAAAGATATGATGAACATCCACGGAGTGGGGGAGGCAAAGTTCAAAAAGTATGGCGCAAAATATATTCTTTTTATTTCAAACTATTGCAAGAAGTTTAACATTCAATCTGTTCCCACAACTAGTTCTAGTAAAATTTCAAGAACTGAGAAGGGGATTAAGAAATTAAGGCACGAAATAGTTGGGGAGGAATTGAACTCTGGGAAATCGGTTAGCTTAATTTTAAATGAGTATAATTTTAAGATCGATACATTGGTTGAACATGTGATGAAATATAGCAATCTGGTTGCTCCTATTAATCCACAAGGATTGTTTGAGTATGTAACATGCAATGCTCAAGAGCAAGCAGAAGTTTACAAGCACTTCAAAAAATTAGGTGATGAGTTTATTCGCCCAATTTATGATGTTATGAATGAAAAAGTAAGTTACCTTGAGTTAAGAATTCTTAGACTTGGATATTTATTCCAAAGAAGAAATTCAAATTAAAATAGCAATTCCATTTATAACCATAAAGAGAGAGCCATAAACAAATTCGGCTACTCCAATTTGTTTAACAGTTTTAGTAAAGCTGAATCTTGAAAATCCAAGAATTGAACGAGTAGTAAGTAAAAATCCACCCAAAATAGAAAGCATTGGTAGAAGGTTGTTCAAGCTAGCGTAAAAGATAAATAGCAAAAATCCAGCATTTAATAAATGTGTTGGAAGAACAGAGAACTTAACTCCTTTTACCCATTTCACTTTTGCATTTATATAAAATACAGTTGGAACTGATCTACTTAGCAATAGTGCATAAAAAATAATAGGATTTAAAATAAATGAATTATCAATCATAACAATTGAAGTTGCAATAAATGTCATAGAAAATATTGGAAGTAACTCAACAAATAGGTTTCTTGAAAGATTACTAAACTCAGCATATTTATATAGTAGTAGTATTATTATTCCTGTATAAAATGGAATAACTGAAGATAGTTCCACATTAAATAGAGAAAACGATAAAAGAAAAACTGAGATGAAAAGATAAAAGACTAAGGCAACTATCGCTGTTGATTTATGTTTTTTAGGTGAAAATTTATTAGTGATAATTTTTATTGGTTGAGTTGCCAAAAACATAAAAAATGTTGCTAATGCAAGAAGTAATCCCTCAATTGTAAAAGCAACAATTAGAGAAAGTAAAAGAGGTTCTAGCACAAATCCCCAAGCACCATGCTCTTTGGGAAGTGCAACTTTTGAGAGTATCATTTATGTAACCTTTCTATATTTATAAAATCTAAACGGGGCAAAGAAACCTTTAAGGTTATAGATTATTCCCTTTTTTGATTTATAAAAAATCTTTTTGTTTTTTTTCAATACTGAAATATAAAAGCTTATCTCTTGTAAATTGAAAACTATTTGTGTTCAGTATTCGACTATGCAAATTTATTTTATTCTAACAATGTGCGATGTTCCATGCACACCTTTCATCTCTTGTATTATTTCCATTCCAAGGGTTTCGACCAAACCATAAATTCCATTGTGCTTAACAAAGTTTCGATAATTATTAAAGTGATCTCTTCCGGCTAAAAATTCAGCAGTTCTGTTAGCAAAACCTCTTCTGTTCTTTGGCTGAGGAATAAAATAATCTCCAATAATTATTTCGTTGGAAATTTCTCTCATTGCTTTTAACACTATTATTCTTGCTTCATATGGCATTTCGTGAATTACATACGAGACTGTGGCGTAATCAAACTTCTCTTTAAAATGAGAAGTTAATTCCTCTGCATCTGCATGTAGGAAGGAAATGTTTTTTATACTCAATTCGTTCAGTTGTGCATTTGCAAACTGAATATTCCTAGATGAAAGATCAATACCTACAACTTTAGAGAACTTCTCAGCAGCCTGAAATACAAATCTTCCTGTTCCAGTGCCAATATCTATTACAGAAGAATTTGGGCTCATCATAGCACGCATTATTCTAAAAGTACCATCCTGATTTGGTGCAATTACTTTATCGTAAAAAAGTCCGTCGTACCAGTGAAATTTATTATTCATTTAAAACAATCCAAATAATTTTAGGGACATCAAACTTACTGCAATTATTAATATTATTTTAATAAATTTTTCTCCACCTTTAATCGAAAATTTGACTCCCCACCAAGCTCCAATCATATTTCCGCTTGCTAAAGTTAAACCATAACCCCAATCAACATTTCCAGAATATATAAAAATTAAAAGTGCTGGAATTGTATAAATTAGCACGATGAAGACTTTGTGCATATTTACATAAACTAAAGATTGCTTCATTAAATAGTGGAGTGAAGCCATTAATAAAAATCCAACACCGACTTGAATAAAACCACCGTAAAACCCTACACCAAACATTGCTAAGTAGACATAAAAATTTTGTTTTCGTGTAAGGTTAGTAATTGTTGCAACACTTTTCTTTGGTAATAGCATTGTAATAATTACGCCAATCATAATTACAGCAAGAATTTTCTCGAACATCTGATTGCTAATACTGCTTGCAAAGTATGCACCAATTATAGCTCCTGGAAGAGTAAATAAAGCAAGCTTCAAGCTTAGCTTAAATTGTGAATGTTTTTCCTTTTTGAAAGAGAATATTGCTGAAAGATTCTGAAAAAGTATAGCAATTCTATTAGTTCCATTTGCTACAACTCCATCTAATCCCAAGAAAATGAGAATTGGTAATGTTAATGTGGAGCCACCTCCTGCACTAACATTAATAAATCCAGCAAGAACTCCGAAAAAGAATAAAAGAAATAATTGAAAATATTCAGTCATATGAATTTAAATTAATTTTTAGCATAAAATAATGTATATTACCCCCAAATTTACCAATAATTTAACTAATGGATTTCACTATGACTGAAGAGCTTGAAGAACTTAGAAATGAAAATAAAAGGCTTAAAGAATTACTTGAAATTAAGAAAAGTGATTCGCTAGTTAGTGCGGAAGAAAAGTATAGAACACTTTTTACTGAGTTAAAAGATGTTGTTTATGAGAGCACACCAGAGGGAAAACTGTTGGATATTAATCCGGCAGGTCTTGAACTATTTGGGTACGATTCGTTAGAAGAACTTCTGGAGATAAATATTGGTGAGGATTTATATATTAACCCAGATGAGAGATTAAAATTACTTAAGCAATTTGAAAAAGATGGGTTCATAAAAGATTATGAAATAAAAATTAAAAGTAAAATGGGTAAAGAGATAGTTGTTCTTGAAACTTCATTTTTACTAAAAGATAGTAATGGAAAAGTTATTGGATATAGTGGAATAATAAGGGATATTACTGAAAACAAGAGGCATCAAGAATTATTGGTAAAGTATAATAATGAACTTGCTGAAGTAAATAGCCAGCTAAAAGAATCTGAAGACTTGTTGAAAAATCTGAATGATGAGAAGGATAAGTTTTTCTCTATTATTGCTCACGATTTAAAAAGTCCATTTAACGCTCTACTTAATTTATCAGAATTTTTAGTAGAAGACTTACCAGAACTTTCTATGGAGGAGATTAAATCTTTTTCAATGGAAATTAACAAGTCTGCACACAGTGTTTACGATTTACTATTAAACCTTTTACAATGGGCACAAATAAAGACTGGGAGAATGAAAAAAAATTCCGAAAAAATTGCTCTATCGAGTCTACTGAATAACTCAATTATTTTATTGGAAAATATAGCTGCGAAAAAAAGTATTCAACTCATTAATGAAATTAATAGTTCTCATTTCTTTATTGGTGATAGAACAATGATTAGTTCGGTTCTTCAAAACTTAATATCAAATTCAATTAAATTCTCGAAGCGAAATGGAAAAATTGTAATTACATCTCAAATTGATAATGATAAAATAGTTGTTAGTGTTATTGATAGTGGAGTTGGTATTAGTAGCGAAAATATTTCTAAGCTATTTAAATTAGATGAACACCTTTCAACTTGTGGTACAGCTAATGAAACTGGTACTGGGCTTGGACTAATTTTAAGCAAAGAGTTAGTTGAACAAAATGGTGGAAAAATTTGGGCTGATAGTGAAGAACGTATTGGTTCAACATTTAGTTTTACATTAAATAGGACTGAAATTTAGGAAATAGAATAAGAGAATTTTATTTAGTAATTCTCTTATTCTACAACATTCACTATACAGCTACTCTATTTCCTAAATAAATAATTTTTCTAATTGAATCAAATTGTAGGTAGGGATAGTCCTCACGAATTGTTTCAATAGCTTCTGTAGAACTAAATGAACTATTTCTAAGCTCCCTAAATCGTTTTTTAATTCTGTAATCTCTCAGATTTTTTTCATTAATCAGATTTTTGTTTACTAATAATGAATAAATTTCATCACTAATTAATTCCGAAATTGGATTTTCCAAAGCGCTTTCTCTCATCTGCATTTTAACCCCATAGTAAATGAATAATGATATTTAATAACTGTTTTTAAGTTCAATATTTAATAAATTAAAAAATGTCACAAATGCGACAAATAGTAGCAAAATATCATCTATTCCTTTTTTTTGTTATGAAAGAAAATCTGGTTTTAATTGGGTTAAATCCAAAAATAAAAGATAAAGAGAGAATGGATATAACAGTCAAAACTATAATTAATAATAATTCCAAAATGGACCTCTACATACAATAAGTAATTTAATAATGGTAGAGTTTTATTCTATAGTTTTTTCTTCTGTTATTATTTGATGTGTTAAACTTTGAGTGCAAGTTATTTAACAATTATTTAAAACACAAATAAATTTTTAGGTATAAATTTATCCCAAACTAAGGGGAATGTATTGGTTCAGCGTGAACATGAATTTCTGATAAATATGTTAAGGTAAAAATGTCAAAAATCAGCTAACATTTTTCACCTCGTAACGATTAATTTTTGCTTTGTTT
>Ga0164315_10002872_pt1 | contig 13296 bp, 12 predicted proteins | sample GuaBasSedimGuay6_FD_113737 | JGI IMG/M metagenome (GOLD analysis project Ga0164315, IMG submission 113737) | Subseafloor sediment microbial communities from Guaymas Basin, Gulf of California, Mexico - Guay6, Core 4569-2, 0-3 cm | ecosystem: Environmental > Aquatic > Marine > Hydrothermal vents... | reverse complement strand
TTGCTCCTCATTTAAGGTAGGAATAATGATGCTATATTTTTTCACCTTATGCGTCTGCAAGTATGCCGAGCAAAATCCAGAAGATCTTGTAATTTATTTAAAAAATCAATCATTGCTTTGATTTGTTTTTGGCATAATAGATAACTGACTTGCATAACGGCAGCAGGTTTTGCACGTTAGTAAATGAAATTTCATTTCCAGACATGTTAACAATGGTAGCCGGGTTTCCATTGCTTGCGAGCTAAGTTCAATAATTTGTTTACAATTACGCATAATATTACTCTTTATTAAACCAGTATGTGTTCAGGCAGAGTCTAAGTTTGACCCGTGTTCTTGATAAAGTGACCCAAAGCTGATTATCTGAATCAAAGCCTAGTAATTCACAACACTGTTCAGTAGCGATGCCATCTATGGTTCGTAATAATAGTAAATCAGCCATTCTCTGTGGCAGGTGCGAAACACAGTCATTAAAAACCTGTCTGAATTGCTCATCGTCTATGCTTTTATCAGGAGTCGCCCATTCGATTAAATTAATCTGCCAATGCCCCTTGTGATCAAATTGATAAGCTAGTGCATCTTCAGCCATGTCATCATCATTCAGAGTCGTTATTTCATGACGATTTTTTCTAAAATGATCGACGATCTTGTGCTTTAAAATCCCAATTAGCCAGGTTCTTAGCGTTGATTGACCAGAAAATTTATTAAACCCCAGAATCCCTGCCAAAAGTGTTTCCTGTACCAGATCTTCAGCAGTCGCCTCAGAGCGGACTCTTATCAAAGCATAACGGTACAAAATATCACCATAGTCATTTAGCCAATTTTCAGGTGATGAGTTTTTTTGTTGAGTCATAAAAAAGCCTGATACAGTTACTTGGTAATCTATATTATAGAATGCAATTCCAGCCTTTGCCCGGTGTTATCCTCGTCTCCAGGCATGAAATTTAGCTATGCACTTTAGTAGTGTTTCCGGCTTATGATTCTTTTTCCATACACCGGCAGCATATTTATTAGCTTCTGCCATCGTAGGATAAATATGTATAGTACCCAGTAGCTTGTTTAACCCCAGTTTATGCTTCATTGCCAAGACAAATTCAGCGATTAAATCACCAGCATGTTCACCAACGATAGTGACACCTAATATTTTATCCCTGCCTGGTACCGTCAGTATTTTAACAAAGCCATGTGCTTCGCCATCAGCAATAGCTCTATCCAGATCATCAATAGCATACCGACTAATTTCGTAAGCGATACCCTGCTGTGTTGCTTCTTGCTCATTAATTCCCACCCGGGCAACCTCCGGATCAGTAAATGTAGCCCAGGGAATAACCGAATAATCTGTGCGGAACTTTTTAAATATACCAAATAACGCATTAACCGATGCATACCAGGCCTGATGTGCAGCAGTGTGCGTAAACTGATAGGGACCAGCTACATCACCACAGGCATAGATATTGGGAAAATTGGTTTCCTGAAAGTCATTGATTTGCACAGTCTGCCGATCAGACAGTTCCACACCCAACTCTTCTAATCCATAACCCGTAGTATTGGCTACACGCCCAATGGCCAATAATACCTGATCAAACGGAATGCGAACCAGCTGCCCTTCATGCTCAGCAAGTAGTATTTTGCTACTGTTTTCAATGATAAATTCTTTTGCGGTATGCCCTAACTTGACTACTATGCCTTCTTTAATAAACTTTGCGCTTACTGCTGCAGAAACGTCTATATCCTCGCGCATTAACAAGCGTGGTGCCATTTCAACCTGGGTCACCTGTATACCTAATCGTACAAATGCCTGCGCTAATTCACAGCCTATCGGGCCGCCACCTAAGACCAATAAGCGTTCCGGTTTATCTCTTAAACTCCAGACTGTATCCGAAGTTAAATAATCAATTTCATCTAATCCCGGAATAGGCGGCACAAACGGGCGAGCACCTGCCGCAATCACTATGGAACGTGTGCTAAGAACCTTTGTTTCCTGAGCTGTTTTAACCTCAACCTCCCAGGGTGAAATAATTCTAGCCTGGCCTTCGATAACATCAACGCCTAATTCGCTATAACGCTCAATTGAATCATGGGGGGCAACTTTTGCCACGACATCTTGTACCCGCTGCATAATTTGTGCAAAGTCAAAATCTGCATGAACCTTACCAACACCGAACTCTTCTGTTCGTTTTAACAACGCGATTACCTTGCTGGATTTAATCAGTGCTTTTGAAGGTACGCAGCCTGTGTTTAAGCAGTCACCACCCATTTTATGCTTTTCAATTAGGGTGACTTTTGCATTGACTGCAGCAGCTATATATGAAGTAACAAGTCCTGCCGACCCACCCCCAATAACAATAATATTAGTATCGAAGCTGGCAGGTTTTTGCCATTTTTCATACACTTTTTTCGCCAAAATCGCATCGACTACTCTTTTAGCAATAATCGGGAAAAAACCTAATAATATAAATGAGACCAATAACCCTGGCGACAAAATACCTGATAATGAATCTATCCTGGCCAATTCCGTTCCTGCGTTCACATATACCGCAGTACCAGCCAGCATGCCTAGCTGACTTACCCAGTAAAAGGTCCAGGTTTTCATTTTGCTTAAGCCCATCAGCAGGTTAATCATAAAAAAAGGAAATATGGGTACTAAGCGCAGGGTAAATAAATAGAATGCACCATCCCGCGCAATGCCAGCATCTATCGCCTTCAAACAATCAGCAAACCTGGTTTCTACACTATTCCGGAATAAAAACCGTGCTGCTAAAAATGCCAGAGTTGCGCCAATTGTGGATGCAAAAGAAATAATAAATAGACCTGATACCAGGCCAAAAATAGCTCCGCCAGCCAGGGTCAGGATAGTTGCTCCAGGTAGTGATAATGCCGTTACAACTATATAAAGCAGGGCATAAGCTAGTATCGCTAAAAAGGGGTTAGCCAGACGATAATTTTCTATTGCAGCCTGCTGAGATTTTAAGCTTTCCAGGGTCAAATAATAGCCTAGATCAAAATAGAAAAAAACACCGATAAGTACTGCGATAAAAATTAATACAATAATGCGTGATTGAGTCATTGCTGTTTCCGTTTTTTTAAATTACTGATAAGTCATAGTCTTGTCCATAGGTCGTATAGACGAATAAAAACTTACATCTTTATAAGTTATAAATATAGCTATATCCAGCACGTATTTTAATTTAAGTGAATTAGTTTTAAATACTGCTTATAATTGGTTTTTATAGACTTCACATTTCAACATGATACCCCATGACCAACTTTAAATTAAATGCTGCTCCCGTATTTAGTGCCTGCTAATGAAACCCAGTTTATTTGATCAGGCATGGAACGGCGTTGAGAAATGCAAACAGTGCCGTATTCGTGAATTAGTTCTGTTCGCTGATTTGCAAGAGGATGATTTTGAGCAACTGCATCAGCCTATTATTGACTTTGATTTAGCGCCAGGCGAAACCCTGTATGAGGAACAGCAAGCCTCAAAATTTGTTTTTACGCTCCGCTCCGGCATGATAAAGCTGGTCCGCTATTTACCTAATGGCAGCTATAGAATAGTACGCTTATTACAGCGGGGTGATCTTGCAGGAATTGAGGCTTTAAATAATTCAGCCTACCTGCATCACGCCATTGCTTTACAAGATACATCAATATGCCGTATACCCATAGAAGATATTGAAGAGCTCAATTTACACTCTCCTCATCTATATAAACAATTGACTGCTCGCTGGTATAAAGTTCAACAGGATGCGGACATATGGCTGGCAGAATTGACTGTAGGAAATTCAAAAAAGCGTGTTGCTAACCTACTGTTATATCTAGCCCGACATAGTTTAACTGATTATTTTTACCTACCTGGACGTGAGGATATAGGCGCTCTATTAGCGATAACAACAGAAACAGCCAGTAGAATCATTGCTAAGTTCAAACGCCTGGGCTATTTGCAGATTGAACATCACGGTGCTCTGATTGATAAAGATAAACTTAGGGCAATATCTTAATAAAAGCTATGCCACCCTGATGCAAGTTTAGCACTTAGGAACTTGCACCAGATAACTTGAACAACCTACTTGTTTCGTATGCGTTCCTTAATAGATAATTGTAGGTGCAGCTTTAGCTGCACTGTGCCGATAAATCCACACCCACTTAACAGCCTTTTATTGCTAAATAATTTTGACAAGGGTATAAATCACGTTAATAGTTACATAAGTATTCGCAGTATCAAGTTCAGTATATGGGGCGCTAGCTTTAGCCTGCACTACTATTACCCCGTGTAGGCTAAAGCCTACGCTCCAATAGTAGTGTAAAAACTTAAGCAACGATTAATAGCCTGATTTAACCCGTCATAACCAGGAGAATGCTATGCATGTTTCATTTGAAGATGCCCAGAAAATCATTGCGGCAGCCATTAAAAAATCTCAGCAAACCAATACCCAGATGTGTATTGCTGTGGTCGACTCTGGAGCCAGTCTAAAATCATTTGCCCGTATGAATAATGCCTGGGTAGGCAGTATTGATATTGCCATCAAGAAAGCCAGAACTGCCTGTTTATTTGCTATGCCCACGGGCCAGATTGGACAACTCTCTCAGCCAGATGGTCCCCTGTATGGTATCGAACACTCCAATGAAGGCTTGATTACCTTTCCTGGAGGACTTCCTATTGTTAACAATGACGGCATTCTTATCGGAGCAATTGGCGTAAGCGGTAGTTCGGTAGAAAATGATCATATTGTTGCTCTGGCTGGCGTGGGTGTTATTGGCCTTGCTGATCTACCAGAGCATCCATGGCGGACCTAAGGGAGATGGAAAAGGAAATATTCATGAATTTATACCCTACAAAATACCTTATCAGTACTGTACTCGCAGTATTTATTTATTCGACAGGCTCATTACTAGCAGAAAGTAAAGTGATCAATACTGATGCTAAACGTACTGTTATCACTAATATTGGTTTAAAAACACCTGAATCAATTGAATATTATGCAGCTGAAGATGTCTACCTAGTAAGTAATATCAATGGTAGCGCTGTAGTAGCAGAAGGTAACGGTTTTATCTCAAAAATAAAGCCAGATGGTAGTGTAATCAAACTCAAATGGATAGATGGAACTAAAGCTGGAATACAATTAAATTCCCCCAAAGGTATTGCCATTCAAGGTAGCAATCTCTATGTTGCGGATATTAACCAGGTTCATATCTTTGGCCTTCCCAGTGGACGACAAAAAAAGTCCATTACTATTAAAGGAAGTACTTTCCTCAATGGCATTACCCCGGGAACAGGTGATTTTGTCTATGTCACAGATAGTGGTCTAGGTAAAGGCGCGAATACTCCTCCCAGCACAAATGGCATATATAAAGTCAAGGCAAATGGCACATATAGCATTATAGTCGAGGCCGGTGATATGGGCCGTCCAAATGGCATCATCGCATCTGGAAAAGAACTCACGGTGGTCACCTTTGGCTCTGGAGAGGTTTATCGCATAGATGCGAATGGCAAGCAACATACAATGCCCGCACCGCCCAAAGGTGGTCTGGATGGACTGCTCAAGCTTGGTGATGGCAGGCTACTGATGTCCAGCTGGGGTGAGTCTGCGCTGTATGTATTGAATAATAACAATAGCTACAGTATTCTCGCCGACTCTCTTGATGCGCCTGCCGATCTGGGCCTGGATACTAAGCGTCAACGCATATTGATTCCTTTGTTTAAACAGAACAAACTAGTTTTTCTGCAACTGTAATCATCTAATCACTTAGCTAATGGGAAGCCCCTTGCCAAAAGTTGCCGTATTGCTTTCTGCCTATAATGGCCTGGCTTATATCGAAGCACAATTGCAGAGTATTTTAAGTCAGCAAGGCGTTGAACTGACACTTTATATCAGTGTTGATTTATCCACTGACGACAGCTATCAATGGTGTTGTGATTTTGCTGATCAACACCCTCAAATCATGGTTTTATCTTACGGACAAAAATTTGGTGGTGCGGCAGCCAATTTTTATCGCTTAATCATTGAGGTTGATTTCTCAAACTATGATTATATTGCCCTGGCAGATCAGGATGATATATGGCTAGATGATAAACTAATAACTGCCTGCACAAAACTTCAGCAAGGTGGCTTTGATGCCTATTCGGGAAATGTTCTGGCATTCTGGCCTGATGGTCGTGAAGTATTCATCCATAAAGCCCGGGCGCAACGAAAATATGACTATCTATTTGAAGCGGCAGGACCTGGTTGTACTTATGTACTGCGCTGCGAACCCATGTTGCTATTTAAGGATTTATTAGGCTCAAAATGGCAACTAGCTGAACAAGTATCCCTGCATGACTGGTTTATTTATGCTTTTTTCCGAGCCAGGGGCTTACGCTGGTATATAGATCCAGACTATAAATTACGTTATCGACAGCATTCTGACAATCAGGTGGGTATACACAAAGGCTGGCTAGCCAGTTTTCGTAGACTCACTCTTTTATCCAGTGGCTGGTGCAAACAACAGGTTATTTTAGTTGCTGATTTAATTGGTGAGCAGCATGTAGACGTGCGTTCAAGATTCTGTCTTGTGAAAAATATCAGTCAGCTGAGAAGGCGCTTTCGGGATAGATGCATACTGTTGTTTATTGTACTGATAGGGCTATATTAGCAATGCAGAAAATTTTAGTGACCGGGGCAACTGGATTTATTGGCAAGGCGTTGGTGCAAGCGATGACTAAGCAGAATTTTAATGTTATTGCAGGCATCCGTAAGCAGTCCTCTAGTGAAGCATCTATTTTGGACGGATCAATTGATAATGGTAATTATTATTTTAAACCTGGGGCTTATAAAATACCCTATGCATCAAGCCAAAATAAGTGCTGTACTAGCCTTCAAGCCATTAAGCAGGTTGAGCTAGGCGACCTATCTTCTGTCACTGACCATACAGTGGCTTTGCAGGGTGTTGATGTTGTAATACACTTAGCAGCTCGTGCGCATATTATGCATGACACGGCATCCGACCCACTTGCAGAATTCCGTAAAATCAATACGACAGGTACATTAAACTTTGCAATACAGGCAGCAAATGCCGGGGTAAAAAGGTTTATTTTTATTAGCTCCATAAAAGTCAATGGGGAGATGACTACAAATGGCATACCCTTTCAAGTTGAATTCCCAACACCACCAACTGACCCTTACGCCTTGTCTAAATATGAAGCTGAGCATGGTTTATTGTCCCTGGCAAAAAATACCGGGATGGAAGTCGTTATTATCCGCCCTACCCTCGTCTATGGCCCCGGTGTAAAAGGCAACTTTGCGGTCATGATAAAATGGCTTTTAACCGGCATACCCTTGCCTCTGGGCATGATTAATAACCAGCGCTCTTTTGTGGCGCTAGACAATCTGGTCAGTTTTATAATGCTTTGTATCACTCACCCCAGGGCAGCGAATGAAGTATTTCTGATTTCAGATGGAGAAGATGTTTCCACGACCCAGTTATTGCAAAAGATCGCACGGGCATTCAATAAGCGGGCTTTATTATTACCTATCCCGGTTATCTGCTTGCAATTAACCGCCCGGTTAATAGGGCAATCAGATAAAGCCGGGCGTTTATTTAATTGCCTGCAGGTAGATAGTTCTAAAGCAAGTGACTTACTAGGCTGGCATCCTGTTATTAGTATGGACCAGCAATTAAAGAAAATAGCCGAATCATATCAAGCGTAACTACTGGGCAGCGCATCCGGGTATGCTATTGGGCACAAAAACCTATATATCCACAATTTTATTCAAATCAAAACCGTCCACCAGTCTGCGTCCTACATAGCCACGGGTATTCGATAAGATACGTGCGCCTTCTATTCTATAGTCACCAATACTATGTGTGTGCCCATGAAACCATGCCGAAATATCATAGTTATGGAAAACTGACTTTAAATCATTACAGTAAGCCAGTTTTTTAATTGCATTCGGAGATTCATTCCAGCTCCAGTGCGTAGGCGTATGGTGAGTCACAACTATCGTTTTACCTTTAAACGGTCTAGCCAGCGCTTTTTCTAGCCATGCTCTAGAGTGATGATGAAGTTTAGTGTACTGCTCGGGGTTAAGCATCCCATCAGCATAATGAATTTTTCTAAAATCATTCAACCCCTGCTCTAAAGCGGTAGCCGCCTGCTCACCTTCAATAAATAGGTCAGTCCACAAAGAACAGCCAAGAAAGCGTACACCTTTATATTTAAAGGTATTATTTTCCAGGAAATGAATATTGGTATTAGCACATTTTTCTCTTAGCATATGTAATGTATCCCGGTATTCATGATCATAAAATTCATGATTACCTGCTACATAGATAACTGGTTTTTTAAGTGAAATTAGCCACTCAATAGCCTGGTCATACACACCGATATCGCCTGCTGCAATAATAATGTCCGCATTATTATCAGGTATACCCGATGGTCCAAACTCAAGATGTATATCAGAGAAATAATTTATTCTCATAAAAGAACGCTGCCTGCAAGAGTATATTTAATAATTATTTTCCAGACTTTTGACTGCTAAACTTGCGCAAAGTGTACTATCAAAATCCGGAAAATCATGCAATTTATAAAAAAATGCAGGCAATTTTAGCGCAATTACCGTGAAAGACACAGCGAACTAAACAGCTATCTATTTTTTTTATCATGCATCATATATACTTTAGTGTAATTGTAATTACGATAAAAAACCATACACTATGTCAATTAGCCCTAGAAAAAATACCCATCAAGTTTTTGTTGGAAATATTAAAATTGGTGGAGCCGCCCCTATCGTTGTGCAATCCATGACGAATACCGACACCGCAAATATCCCTGCAACAGTAAAACAAGTGATGGAACTTGCCAATGCGGGTTCAGAACTAGTGCGCATTACTGTCAATAATGAAGCCGCTGCTCAGGCAGTGCCTGAAATACGTAAACAACTAGATGCCAATGGCTTTACAGTTCCTCTGGTAGGTGACTTTCATTTTAACGGACATAAATTATTAGAAAAATATCCAGAATGTGCAAAGGCGCTGGGTAAATTCAGAATTAATCCAGGTAATGTTGGTAAGGGTTCTAAAAGAGATGCACAATTTCAGCAAATGATCGAATGTGCAGTTAAATATGATAAACCCGTTCGTATTGGTGTCAATGGCGGCAGCCTGGATCAATCAGTACTCACTAGGCTGCTTGATGAAAACAGATTAAAGGAGCAGCCGGAAGAGTTACCCGCGATTACTCGTGAAGCGATTATCGTTTCTGCCCTGGAAAGTGCAGCAGCGGCTGAATCTTATGGCCTGTCTAAAAACAAGATTATCCTTTCATGCAAAATTAGTAATGTACAGGAACTAATCAGCATCTATCAGGAGCTTTCTGGTCGCTGCGAATATACCTTACACTTGGGTCTAACGGAAGCAGGTATTGGCTCTAAAGGGATCGTTGCTTCATCAGCAGCCCTGTCAGTCTTAATGCAGCAGGGAATAGGCGATACCATACGTATTTCACTAACGCCTGAACCAGGTGCAGCACGCACTAACGAAGTTATTGTTGGCCAGGAAATCCTGCAAACGATGGGCTTTCGCTCATTTACACCAATGGTTATTGCCTGCCCAGGCTGTGGCCGAACTACCAGTGATTACTTTCAGAAATTAGCTATGGATATACAGAGCTATCTACGTGAACAAATGCCTAGCTGGAGAGATCAATATAAAGGTGTAGAAGAAATGGAAGTGGCGGTTATGGGCTGTGTGGTTAATGGTCCTGGTGAAAGCAAAAACGCCAATATTGGTATTAGCCTTCCTGGTACAGGTGAAACACCTGTGGCACCCGTCTATGAAGATGGTGAAAAAACAGTGACCTTAAAAGGCGATAATATTGCTGAAGAATTCCAGGAAATTGTTGAAAAATATATTCAACGCACCTATAGCGCATAATCCAGAGTAAAATAATGAAACATACTGTATCAGACACCATGATACATGCATCCATGGATTGCTATGCTAATTAACAATGGAGATTAAACCCTCCATTGATCAACTAAATCATTGACTAAACGGTTCCAATCTAATGAGTACGACTGAAAAATCTATAAGCTCCTCTCTGTATCATATAGAGCAACAACTCGCGGATAAAAACCCGGCATTACTGCAGGCATTCAGGCTTTATCATGAACTGGATCAGGTTGCTTATGATCTTGGCTTAATCGGTATGGATGATTCACTAGCGACTACAACATCCTGGTTTCCCATTATCACTGTTATTGGCGACCCGTCTTCAGGACGCAACGAATTTATCAATAGTTATTTAGACTCAGCAACACCTGCAATGGATTCCTTTGGCAACCATGCGCAATTTACAGTCCTTATTCATCGCCCTGACGAAACACCCATAACCCTGCCAGGAACAGCCGTAGATGGTGATCCACGCTTCCCTTTTTACCATGTCAGTGACCGTCTAGATCAGTTGGAACAAGGCGAAAGCCGCCATATCAATACCTACCTGGAACTGAAAACCAATAATAGCAATAAGCTAAGAGATAAAACTATTATTCTCGCACCTGGTTTTTCACCCAATGCAAAACCTGAAGGTGTTGCTTTGCTACGTGAACATGCCGCAACGCTTTCAGACCTGGTTTTTATCTTTCTGGATGCCAGTAAGCCCAACCTGGAAGATTACCGTTCTGCAATTGCGCCATTTCTTAAAATGACCTCGCAGAGTCATAACCCGGGTAAATTTATCTATGTTATTAATCAGGCAGCAGATGCAGTCAATCCAGTAGACCTTGCCAGCTGGAAACAGCAACTTAGTAAGCTGGGATTACAGGCAGGGCAATTCTTTGTATTAAAACAAAGTGCCGAATCAAACAATCAACTCGCCATAGAACAAAAACTTTCAAATATTGATGTAGAAAGTGCTTATCGTATTCTGCATACTCTCGAACAACATATAGTTGAATTCGACACGGTTGTCATACATGAAGTTAAAAAAGCTATTAGACTATGGAAAGACCGGACACATTTCACTGTCGTACTGGTGCTGAGCTTAATTGCACTGACACTGGTTGCGGGTGAAATTCAATTTGGGCTTGTTGCGATACTTTTAGATCCCTTTGTTGCATCAATTGGTTTGTTTTTACTGATTGTCTTACTGATACCATTTCATATATACAGCAGTAAAGTGCATGCAAAATTTATTAGTAAAACCCTTTTGCAACGTCAAACTGAATTAGGACTAATGGAAAATCTACCGGCATTGTTTGAAAAAAGCCTGACATTCTGGCGTATACTTCTCCCTATTGAGGAGCCAGTAGGCTGGACTAAAGATGTACTGGATACATTAGATATGATAAAAACACGTGCCAGAGGCCTGGTACAGTCGCTTAATAATACTTTTAGTTCTGGTATATCGGCTACGAATAACAAAAAAGAAGAAACTTTTTTAAATTTGTAGGAATGCGTGACCGAGGATTTAATCACGCCATAGACAACAATAGTATTCCCTAAAGATGCTATTCCTGACTACCAATTTCGTGCATTGTACTTTAGGGTTGAATCCACCAAACATAACATCAAGGATTAGATTGTGATAACAGAGCATAATCTAATCCTTTTCCTTAGGCATTTTTTAAAAAAAACTACTTTTTTATTAACACATGCAAGCTTTAAAGACCTGATCTTATGGTCACTAAAATCAGAATTTAGCAAGTATTTTTATACTGCACTCTTTAGTTTTTTCTGCAAATCTAGCGCATATTGTTCCAGGTCTTTAAGTAATTGACTATCTACGCCATCTTTTTTCTTTAATTCCTTTATTTTTTGCTCATAACTGGTGAAATCAAGAAATCCATTTTTATTGATGTCGCTTAAACGAGTGGTACAAAATTTCTGCCAGCGCTTATGTTCTTCTTTATTCAGAGTATCAGGGTAATTTCTTGCGCGATACCTGAATAACATTTCATTTAATCTCGAATCTCCACCCTTAAAGGTAAAATCTGCCAATTGTTCGGGTTGCAATGCACGCAACTGATTCATACTGTGCTTATCCTGCGCAGAGAAAAAACCTCCACTGTATATCATCAGGTCCGGATCTGGCTCTGCATCAGAAGAAAATTTATGTTCACTAAACACTTTGTTGAGCTTAGTTTGTAAATCACTAGACTGCTGAATTAAATCACTATATTTCTGACTTTGCTCCCTATCTATCTGCAATCGTTCTGCATCATTAGCACGTAGTACTTTTGCTGGTGCAACAATAGGGCATTTATTGATATGAATAGTTTTTAAAGCAATGCGCTCAACACCTTCAGGTAAGTCGGCTTTAGCTGTAAAAATTCGTTGCTGAATTTCTTCTGCTGACAACTTAAGCATCTCTTCGGGATTAAATGATAAATCATAAACAACGATGCCATTACTATTTACCGGGTGCTGGCAGATGGGTAAGACCAGAGCTAAATATTGCTTCTGCGCACCATACATACCTGAAACATGTACGACAGGTGTATAAGTGCCTAATTGCAGTAATTGTTTAAGCTGATTTTTACCACGATTCTGTAAAAAAAATTGAAATAGCTTTGGCTGTGCCTGTTTGATTAATCGGGCCAGTGAAATTGTCGCATGAACATCAGACAAGGCATCGTGTGCAGTAGCATGTTCTATACCATTTTCTGCAGTAAGTTTTTCTAGCCGAAAACTGATTCTACCCTCTTCGTCTACTGGCCACTGTATGCCCTCTGGACGAAGCGCATGTACGGTACGAATTAGATCAATTAAATCCCAGCGCGAATTTCCATTTTGCCATTCACGCGCATAAGGATCGTAAAAATTCCGGTACAAAAGATTGCGCGTTACTTCATCATCAAAACGTAAATTGTTATAGCCTAAAGTACACGTATTCTGCAGCGCCATCTGCTGATGAATCTGGGCAATAAAATCGGCTTCACAAACACCGTGTTGCGCTGCTTTTTGTGGCGTAATTCCCGTAACACAACAGGCCTCTGGCTGCGGTAAGCTGTCATCACTAGGCCGACAGTAAATAACCAGAGGTTCACCTATAACCTTAAAATCAAAGTCTGTTCTGATCCCGGCAAATTGCACAGCCCGGTCACGCTGTGGATCAACCCCAAATGTTTCATAATCATGCCAATAAAAACTATGTTCTGTCATAAGCGTTATTAACCTAACAGTAAATGGTTACAATGAATTCTATACGTCCGCAGGATATTTTAGTTCTGGGACAAAGCAGAAAGTCGAACTTTGGGATGAGATTTCAATAATACCCGAGTCTGACTTGTCTTTTGACAACACAGCCGCGCCAAAAACACA
>Ga0164315_10002871_pt1 | contig 13297 bp, 15 predicted proteins | sample GuaBasSedimGuay6_FD_113737 | JGI IMG/M metagenome (GOLD analysis project Ga0164315, IMG submission 113737) | Subseafloor sediment microbial communities from Guaymas Basin, Gulf of California, Mexico - Guay6, Core 4569-2, 0-3 cm | ecosystem: Environmental > Aquatic > Marine > Hydrothermal vents... | reverse complement strand
GTAAGAAGATCGTCCATCAGTCTGTCATGGTAGTAAAGATAGAAGAACGAGAGGCGATGTTCGGGATTGCCGGCATCAAATCCTTCGGCGGCTTTTTTATTCAAAGGAGTGCCATCGTACAGCCGTTTGGGCCAGTTAATCAGGAGTTTTCCATCTTTATCCAGAGGGATAGTGAGGTTGCCGACAGTCATACTTCCTTTATTTACGGTGATATGAGGGCGTCCGGCACGAACCCACCAGGTACCGAAACCCATGTGTGTGTAGTAGTTGCCGTTATTTTTGAATATAACGTCGATTCTCCGGCGTACACCGTCGGGGTCGATATACATCCGGGGAAAGCCGGCCCAGGATGAAGAGCCGAGAACCGGCATAATGGCGGGTAGAATCTCAATAGAAGATGGAAAAGGGTCGTCGTTGAGAGTTAAATATTCGTTTATCCGGAAGGTTCCTTCAGCGTAAGTCCGCAGTTCTTCCGGGATGGTATTATCAATTTCTTCTGTCATATTTACAGTGGCAGAAACATCTTTGAGGTAGGTAATCGCTTTACCCAGATACACATCCCTTGAGTATGTGATGTTTTTAAGGTTTTCCAGAAGCTGATTTTCTGAATCAATTCCCGAGGCTTCAAGGTCATCCAGATAATCAAGGGCTTCATTCCGGCTTACAGTGCCGCTTAATATAAGCTCCACCAGCTGCCGCTGGTAATCGGACAGATTTTTAAAGGTATCATCGATATCCTGTACCAGGCCGTAATTCAGGTAATCGGAATTAATGGCATCCTCACTGGCGTCCACAAACTCGATATCCAGCATGGTCCAGGCCGGCTCGAACTCCTTCATCAGAATCAATCCGTCGGCAAAAACATCCCTGGGCAGAGGATATTTATTGATTTCCGTAATGGTCTGATCGTCCACTTCCAGAAGCAGAATGTTCTTATCCTCTTGAATACCCGGTTTGATTCTGAGCATCAGATCGAACAGGCGGCTGTCCAGGGTCTGGTAAAGGTCGACATACAATAGACCTGTAAACAGGGCCGCCGCCAATAGAGCGATAAAAAAGGGAAGCAGGTGTCTTTTCATTGCGGGATTCCTCCGGAATAGCTTCATTCATTCCCAAGCGATATGAGAGGAATGAACTAGTTCATTCCCGAATGAGCGCAGGGAAAGCATGGATTCATACCATGCATTATAGCCCTCTACAGGCAAACCTGTGTTCTCTTCTGAGTTTTTTCTTCATTATTATGGAATTACCATTATTAGGGGTAATAAATGTCATAACGTTGTTATCTGCGTCATGCAGTAAGGCTATGTTGACGGCAGTAACCTACCCGTCCGGGAACTTCCCTCTGGTTTAAACGCCGGTATCTGGAGTGAAACAGATTTCCCGGCCATGTTCCGGTTCACCTTTTCCGGTGACTACGGGTTTCAGTACGACAAAAGGATTTTTTTTCACGTTCCCAATCGGCCGATTCTCGTCATGTCCGGCTGCAGCAGTGCATGGTCTTACACTATCGGCTGTTTTACCATGAGTGATGCCCAGGAAAACCGGTCAGCGCCCTGCTTGACGGAGGAGAGTTCATATAAAGCACCGACAGCTTCGGGCATTCCGCCGGTATCGAATTTACCGGACTGATATTCATGACCGCTGTGGATCAGCGGGCCTTCGATAATGCCCGGTCTTTTTTCCTGGCATCCACCCGTCTGGCTGCCTACTACAAGTTTACCATCGATTATCAGAGCGGGGTGAAAACCAAAGGTCCAAAGGATCAGACCTTATCAATAGTAGTGGTTCCTCTTTGAGTCAGATGAAATTATATTCACAGCAGATTTCAGGCCCCTCTCAGATCTGGGTTTGCAGGTTCCTGTTAAGCAGTCCGGTGGCCACCACCGCTGTACATTCCCGATGCGCCGGGGGATTTTCTCAGCGCTGCAGATATCGGCGGCTCTCTGGGAGCCCAATCCCTTGTGGTGATTATCGAGTAGGGTAATTAATATGGTTCGATCACCAGGCCTCTGATTCGGCTGAAATGTTCAATATCTCTTGTAATCAGGGGCATATTCAACATTTTGGCCTGGGTACCAATCAGCAGATCCATCTGCGGTATCATAGTTCCACAGGAAGAAAGATCGGCATAAATTTCGGCGTATATGACTTCAAATCCGGTTTCTGGATACACAACCCGCAGATGTTCCACAAGTAGTTCAACTTTTCGCTTTTCATCCGCAGGATGTAGTGATTTCTCTGCCCCTCCCATCAGCTCACAAGCAGTAAAGAGTGAAATATTCATCTGATGACTGGCCAGCGTATTCAGTTTCTGTGTTGCCGGTCCTTCGATTCCTTTTCCGGACTCTCTTAACAAATCAATCAGGAAACATGTATCCAGGAACATCAGAAGTTAACATCTTCAGGAAAATCGATACTGCGCTCTGCTGCGATAATATCCATATTCTTGAGAAAATCATCTGAGATATTGATTTTCTTTAGGTACATCAAGAGGTTTTTTCCGGTTTTACCTTCTTCTACGAAAGTACGCTTAATAACTTTACTAAAGGATTCTCCATTCTTCTTTTTCGATGCCAGAAGAGTGTAGGATTCCATATCTATTGTAATTGTTTTTACAGCCATGCACTTAGTGTACACTTAGATGTGTCAAATGTCAAAAAACATGGCCTCTATAGCAAGATCTAGCTTGGTAATATGCCACTTTGATGCCATTATGGCATATGGCTGCATTAAATATTAAAAGTATACCTGAAGATTTGTACCGGGAGCTTAAGGATTCAGCAAAAATCCATCACCGCAGTATCAACAGCGAAGTGATTTCAATCCTCGAACCTGTCTTGATGCATACAAGGATTACTCCGAACCAACATCTGGAAAATGCCAGAGAAGTCAGATCCAGAATTAAAGCAGGAGGGATTTCTCTTCAAGAAATTGAGAACGCAATTCATGAAGGAAGACCATGAGTTCCTCCATTGTTGTTGATACAAATATTATATCATATTTCTATTTGAACACTCCCAACACAGGAAAAGCTGAATCTTTGTTTCAACAGGTACCCGGGTGGTATGCCCCTTATCTCTGGAGGAGTGAGTTTCGTAATGTGCTGGCTCTATATCTGAGAAAAAATTTGATATCGGTGGAAGATTCTTTCACCGCAATGGAAAACGCTGAACGGCTGATAAAGGGGAATGAGTATCACATTACTTCCCGGCATATTCTGATGCTGGTTAATGATAGTAAGTGTTCTGCCTGTGATTGTGAGTTTGTTGCACTGGCACAGCAGCTTAATGTGAAACTTGTTACTGAGGATAAAAAAATCATTTCTGAATTTTCTGATATAGCTGTTGATATTGACACTTTCCTTAAAACCCGATGTTAAGCCCCTTCAGCGGTGGAGAAGAGCAAACCATGCCCTGACGGCCATTGGAATCTCCTGGGTTTCCCCTTCAATCCGGCCTCTCCACATGGGAGGCTTCCCGCCGCCTTTCACTTTGAAGGGTGTGAGAACATCGGTTCGGAAATCGTTGAAAAAGGAAGCATCTCTGTCCTTTGCATAAAATATCCAGGAGCTGCCGTTTAACAGGAAGCACCCGGCAGCTCCGGCGGATGCCAGTTTCCCGGCGGCGGCTTCAAGACATTCCCGGCCGCCATCAGACATTTGGATGGCCTCTACAATAAATTCATCTTCCCCACTCACAGCCAGCCATGATTCGGCCAGCAGGCTGCCGGTTTTCTCTCCCAGGTTTTTTACGCTTGTTTTAAGTTTTTGATTTTCTGTAATCAGGGATTCCACTTTCCCTGAGATTTCTTCTGGGCCGGCGGAGAGTTTTTTCTGTATTTGGCGCATCTGCCTACCGAGTTCTTCTGCATGCTTTACTGCTCTGCCGCCTATAAGCCATTTCAGTCTCACTCTCCCCCTGATTTTCTCAGAGCCCAGGTAGAGTATCAGCCCGATTGAAGCGGTATCCTTCAAATGAACACCGCCGCATCCCACATGGTCCAGACCTTCGATTTCTACAACCCGTACCAGATCCGATTTTCCGGCTGCAGGCCGCCGGAGGTTCAATCCGTCGAGTTCCTCGGGTTTTAAATAGTGACTGATAACCTTCCTGTTTTCCGATATCCAGAGCTTACAGCGGTCAAGAACCCGCCTTACAGTCTCTTCGGGTACAATTCCGCCTTCAGCGCCTTCCACTTCGATGCCGACGTATTCCTGCCCCAGGTGAACCGAAACGGTATCCAATCCCTCGGAGAATAGGGCCGCCGATAAAAGATGCTGTCCGGTGTGCTGCTGCATTGAGTCCCGCCGGAAATCAGAATCAACGCTGCATTGAACAACTTTCCCGATAGTAAAAACGTCAATGCTCCCCAGTTCATGGACGATTTTCCCATCTTTTTTGTGAATCCCTATCAGGGGAACACTGTCGATACTTCCTTTGTCTGCCGGCTGGCCGCCGCCTCCGGGGTAAAAAGGGGATTGCTTAAGCATCAGTTCACATCTATCGTCGGCCCGTCGGACTTCTATCACTTCTGCGTCAGTCAGGAGGTTCTCAGGATGGCTCCAGTAAAGGGGTAAATCGCTCATGTGATTAATCATAATGCATGGGCGAAAGAGGTCATACAAATAAGCATTGAAAAATCAAGTCAGCTTGGGGAATTCCGATGATAAAGATGAGGATTGCCGGAAACGGGGGTCCGGGGGGGATGAATGATCAGGGGACTTTACATTGGAGCCAGCGGAATGCGGGCCCAGGAGCACAGGCTGGATGCTCTTTCAAACAATCTGGCCAACGTCGATCTGAACGGTTACAAAAGGGATACTTCGGTGCACAAGGCCTTCCCTGAACTGATGATACGGCGCTTTGACGACAACGGCGAGTTCCGCTTTCCCATGGGAAGTGTGGATACCGCCCCGGTGGTGGGGAAACTGGGGATGGGTGTTGAGTACAACGAGTCGTTTACGGTCTTTGAACAGGGATCGTTGAAAGTAACGGAAAATGCTTACGATCTGGCTCTGGACGATGAAGGGTTTTTTACTGTAGATACACCCCAGGGTGTGAGGTACACAAGAAACGGTTCCTTCTGGCTGGGTAAAGAGCAGATTCTGGAAACCAAAGACGGCTATCCGGTGATGGGCGAGAATGGAATTATCAAAATCACTAAAGACCACGTTTCCATCGATAAACTGGGACGGGTGTGGCAGCAGGAAACCCTGGATGCCGATCCGGAACTGATTGATACCATCAAGGTTGTGGGCTTTGCCCGGGACCGTTTCCTGCAGAAACAGGGAACAAGCTTCTGGAGTGAAAATGAGAACTCCGGACATGCAAAAGATCTTGAGGGCCTGGACAGACCGGGAGTTATGCAGGGTTTTCTGGAAGGCTCGAATGTGAACCCGGTTACCGAGATGGTGAACCTGATTGAAGTGAACCGGGCTTATGAGGCCAATCAAAAAGTAATTACCACCCAGGATTCACTGTTGAACCGCCTGATCAGTCAGGCTGCAAAGTATTAAGAGGAATATAAGCTATGATGAGATCGTTATGGACCGCAGCCACCGGGATGCACGCCCAGCAATTCAATATTGATACAATTTCCAACAACCTCTCCAATGTGAACACCAACGGCTACAAGCAGGTGAGGGCGGAGTTTGAGGATTTGATTTATCTGAACTCCCGTATCGCCGGTACTCCGGCTACCGAAAGAACAGTGACTCCCACCGGGATTCAGGTGGGACATGGTGTCAGGGTGGGAGCATCCCAGAGAATGTTCAGCCAGGGCTCATTGAAACAGACCGATGCCATCGGTGATATGGCTGTGATGGGTGAAGGTTTCTTCCGGGTTCTGAACATGGATGGTACCCTGGGCTACACCCGGGACGGTTCTTTCAAGATTGATGCCAACGGTCAGTTTGTCAGTTCCAACGGATACCGGTTGATGCCCGAACTTATACTCCCGGAAAACTTTATTCCTGAAAGCCTGGCGGTGAGTCAGCAGGGTAAGGTGACGGTGAAGATTCCCGGAAACGATATACCGGTGGATGTGGGTCAGGTTGATTTATACCGCTTTATCAACAATGCCGGTTTACAGGCTATCGGAGAAAATCTCTACATGGAGACTCCCGCTTCTGGGGATGCCCTGCGGGGTGTGCCCGGGCAGGAGGGTATGGGCAAGGTGTACCACAAGTTCCTTGAAAACTCGAATGTTTCGGTGGTGAAAGAGATGGTGGGGATGATTGTGGCCCAGAGAGCCTATGAGCTGAACTCCAAAGCCATTCAGACTTCCGATTCCATGCTGGGTACCGCCAACAATCTTAAAAGATAAAGCAGAGGAGTTGATTTATGGATATTAATCCGATGATGAGTGGTAAAATCGCCTTTGATGCCAATAAGGCCTCCACGGCTACAGACGAACTCTCCCGGCGTTCAGAATCAAAAGACTCCGGAGAGCTGCGGGAAGTCTGTGAAGAGTTTGAATCTTTATTTGTAAAAATGATGCTGGACTCAATGCGTGCTACACTTTCAGACGACACCCTGATACCCAAGAATTCAGGGGAAAAGCTCTTTGAGGACAAACTGTACGATGAGTATGCCAAGAATATGAGCAGGACGGCGGATCTTGGAATTGCCGATATGATGTACGATCAGCTTTCAGCGGGAAATGCAGAAATTCCGGGATCGACACTTGATATCAGCTCATAATGTGCTATGCCTTGATGCATCAATAAACTAATCGAAGTTATACAAAAGTATACACAGGGCGGTTCTTGACAGAATCGCTCTTTTTGTAATGTGCTCTAAATGTTTTCGCAATAAGTAATTGTAAGTTTTTGTCGCTTATGTATAGATCTTGGCACGATAATTGTTCAGTATGCACCGTGATGACGATGAAAAAGACAAAACACGACGATTCAGATTTAACACTTCATGCTTACTTAGAGGAAATCAGCCGTTACAGTCTGCTCAACTATGAAGAGGAGCTTGATTTTTCCCACCGTATCGAAGATGGAGAGCAGGAAGCTCTTAATTCTTTGATTAATGCAAATCTCCGGCTTGTTGTAAAAATTGCCAAAGCGTATGTCAGTCCGGAAATGGGCCTGATGGATCTTATTCAGGAAGGTAATCTCGGCCTGATTAAAGCAGCTGAAAAATACGACTACAGAAAGGAAGTTCGTTTCAGTACCTACGCTTCCTGGTGGATTAAGCAGTCTATCTCACGGGCCATTACCAATAAAAGAAGAGCAATACGCCTTCCGCATCGTAAGGAAGAAGCTCTCAAGCGTCTGCAGAAAATATCTGAAGACTTTTCCCAGGAATACTACAGACAGCCAAGCGTCGAAGAGCTTGCGGCCTATACCGGGATGGATCATCAGGAAGTCTCAACGGTACTCGATCTCGCCGCTATGACCGTATCTCTTGATTCAGAAATTAATATGAACAACGGGACCTTGCTGGATGTGCTGGAGGATAATTCCTACAGCCCGGATAACGAACTGGTTTCCAAGAGCCTTAAAGAGGATACCCGTCGTTTTCTGGATATCTTACGGGAGCGGGAAAAAACGATTCTCAAGTACCGATTTGCCTTTGATGAAGATAAGAAATACACATTAAAGATGATCGGCGAGAAAATGGGAATTTCCCCGGAAACTGTCAGACAGATTGAAATGCGTGCTCTTAAAAAGCTGCGCACTGAAGCAGAACCCATCAGAGCCTACTTTTATAATTAGTATACAGCCTGAAATATTCACCCTGCCGAACCGCCCGTTCTCTCCCGGGCGGTTTCTTTATATAGTATAGGTATGAAAGTTCTCGGATTTGAAACCAGCTGTGATGAATGTTCGGTGGCCGTGGTGGAAGACGGCAAAGAAATTCTCTCCAATATTGTGGCCACTCAGATTGAGCACCATGCCCCCTGGAACGGTGTTGTTCCAGAAATTGCATCAAGACTTCATGTTGAATGGATTGATGAAGTGACCTCTGCCGCCCTGAGTGAAGCAGGCGTTTCCCTGGCCGATGATATTGATGCCGTTGCGGTAACCTCCCGCCCGGGACTCATCGGATCGCTGCTGGTGGGCTTATCCTACGCCAAGGGGCTGGCCTGGTCTGCCGGAAAGCCATGGGTGGGTGTGGACCATATGATGGCACATCTCTACGCTCCCCACCTGGAATATGATATCGATTATCCTTACCTTGGGCTTATTGTTTCCGGTGGTCATACGATAATCTGCAAAGTGGAATCCATGGAGGATGTAACCGTACTGGGTACCACCATCGATGATGCCTGCGGTGAGGCTTTCGACAAAGTGGCCAAGTTCTACAACATGGGCTATCCCGGAGGCGTCTATCTGGACAAACTGGCGGAAAAAGGCGACTCCGCCGCCTTCAGCTTTACTGAACCCCGGCTTCACAAGGGGAACCATCGCTACGATGTCTCCTATTCGGGATTGAAGACTGCCGCTGTGAACCAGCTGGATCAGTTTCGCCGGGAAGGGGCGGAAAGCAGTCTGGAAAATATTGCCGCATCTTTCAGAAAAGCCGCTATCGATATGTTGGTAAAAAAGTTGAAACTCGCCGCAGCTGATACCGGGATTCGCCGGGTTGTCGCCGGGGGGGGAGTTTCCGCCAACAGATACCTGCGGAAATCCATTGGCGATGATGAGTCGCTGGAATCCTACTTCCCCTCGATGCAGCTCTGCACCGATAACGGTGCCATGATTGCCGCCCTGGGTTACCACCGGCTGATGATGGGTGAGCGCTCTCATCTTGATTTGAATGCTTCTGCCAGAGTTTCCGGGTTCCGACGTTCTTATCCATAAGGGTTGTTGGATTATTGACCCATATCCTATCCCCCTATATTGTGTTCCTGCCTGAGGAGTAAACCGTGAATAAAGATTACGATTTAGATGCCGCCATCCGTAAAGTTCCCAATTATCCCAAAGAGGGAATACTTTTTTTTGATATTACGAGCATTCTCACCAATCCCGAAGCCTTCCATTATTGCGTGGACCGTATGGTTGAGATTTATAAGGACACCGATGTGGCCGCGGTTGCGGGAATCGAATCCCGGGGCTTTATTTTCGCCGCCCCTCTGGCCGACCGCCTTGGCATTCCCCTGATACTCGTGCGCAAGGCCGGAAAGCTTCCCGGTGAAACCTACAGGCAGGATTACAAGCTGGAATATGGTGAGGCTGCGGTGGAAATCCATAAAACCGATGTTCCATCGGGGAAAGATGTTCTTTTAATCGACGATCTGATTGCCACAGGCGGCACTTTAAGCGCTGCACGGTCGATTCTTGAAAAAGGCGGAGCCACAGTAAAGAATGTTTTCGGTGTAATCGGTCTGTCGTTTCTGAACTTCCAGGACAAACTCCCCGGCATAGAAGTAACAACTCTGGTAAATTATGACGGTGAAGAGATGTAAGGAGCTTGACTCTTCTTTGCCCCATGAGATAAATTACCCTTCGGAATTACGGTTCCACAACATACATTTCCCGGTAGTGTAATTGGTAACACTGCAGATTCTGGTTCTGCCCTTGGGGGTTCGAGTCCTCCCCGGGAAGTCAATAAACCGAACGTACCTGTATCCTGTTCGGCAATTAAGAGAAGCTGGTCCCTTCGTCTAATGGTTAGGACAGGAGATTCTCATTCTTCAAATAGGGGTTCGATTCCCCTAGGGACTAAATTGAAAAAACCGGCCCTTGGGTCGGTTTTTTCAATTTAATATCCAACTGGGGGAATCGAACCCCTGAGGAAAAGCAGACAGGCAGTGGGGGAGAGGATTGAATAGTGGAAATAAAAGAAATTACAGGGTTGCCTGATTATTCAGAAATTATTGAACTCATCAATGCGGAATGGCCTCGAGAATTCGGCGGCAAAACAGACGATGAGAAAATCGGAGAAATGGTCCGTAGCCATCAAGTTCAGACTGACACTGTTAAATACCTTATTGAAGAACAAAAAATCATCGGATTCTACCGCTACACCCTCTGGCCGAGGAAAAATCCAGATTCAGATAAAGCTCATACCATGGATATTGCTGTAATCCCGGCCAGGCAGAACCAAGGCCTTGGAATTATGTTGATGACTGATCTGATAAAGGATTGCAGGGAAAAAGATTTTAATCAGCTTTTAAGCCGCAGCATGCGGAATAATCCGGGTTCGATCAGGCTTCATCAATCATTGGATTTCACCGTATATCTGGAAACTGAAGATTCGATTGTCTGGGAGATCAACCCGCAGTTTATGAGTCTCCCAAACTGATAACTCACCTCCTTGAATCCGGCTGTACTCTTCTCTGATGCATTGAATCTCACTGCCGGCAGGGGTCAATAAAAAACTTTATGCATAAATATTGACTAAAACTGTATATTTATACATTCTATAGCTATGAATCCCACTGCGTATCTGATACTCGACGACGGCAGCATCTGGCCGGGAAAGTGGTTCGGCGCGACACCCCCGGAAGCTGAGAACCTGGAAAGTGAAGTAAGCGGTTTCAGCGGAGAACTCATCTTCAACACCGGAATGACAGGGTATCATGAGATTCTCACCGATCCTTCGTACACCGGGCAGATCGTGCTGTTCACATACCCGCATATCGGTAACTACGGCGATGATGATAAGTGGTCGGAAGTCGGACCCGAGAATCCGGGCAGGAGGAAAGCAGTCAGAGCAGGCGGACTCGTGGTGCGCTCCTTTTACGGCGGCCCTGTTCCTGAAGGCCGGCAGAAACTGGATGATTTTCTCAAAGAAAACGGTATCTGCGGGATTTCGGATGTGGATACCCGGGGCCTCACACTCAAACTGAGAAATGAAGGGAGCCGGAACGCGGTTATCGTCAGGGCAGATGTGATATCACAGCTCAGTCCGGAGTTTGCAAAGGTGCAGGACTTCGTAAGGGCCATCCCCAAGATGGCGGGACTGAATCTAACCGGCGAGGTGGGAACCGGAAAGCTGGAAATCTTCAATGAAAACGGCGCTCCTCATGTGGCCCTGCTGGACTGCGGAGTGAAGATGAATATCATCCGGGAGCTTAATGCCAGGGGATGCCGGATATCGGTGCTTCCCTCTGACTCCCGGGTGGAAGATGTTCTGGAGCTGAAACCCGATGCTCTGCTTCTGTCCAACGGTCCCGGCGACCCCGAACCTCTGGAAGGTCCGGCGGCTATCGCCAAAGAGCTTATGGGAAAGCTTCCTCTCTGGGGGATATGCCTGGGACATCAGATTCTGGCCCGTGCCGCCGGCGGTTCCACCTATAAAATGAGTTTTGGCCATCATGGACTGAACCATCCGGTGCGGGATGAGAAAACCGGACGTGTATTCGTTACAAGTCAGAACCACGGTTTCGCGGTAGATGAGAACAGTCTGCCCGAAGGCCTGGCTGTGCGCTTTCGTAATGCCAACGACGGAAGTATCGAGGGTTTGGAAAATAAAGAAATGAAACTGCTCTGTGTTCAGCATCATCCCGAGGCCTCCCCGGGTCCGGTGGATTCGTCCTGGGTATTCGACGCTTTTCTGGAAACACTCAACGAAACGCTTACTTTCAGTCCTGCAAATCCCGGAGAATAAGGATAAGCTATGCCTGCAAGAACAGATATTAAAACTATCATGATAATCGGATCCGGTCCCATCGTTATCGGTCAGGCCTGCGAGTTCGACTACTCAGGTACCCAGGCGGTAAGGGCTTTGGAGGAAGAGGGATACCGTGTGGTTCTGGTAAATCCCAACCCCGCCACGGTAATGACGACTCCCGGACTGGCGGACAGCATCTACGTTGAGCCTTTAACGCCGGAGTATATTGAGGCCATCATCCAGAAAGAAAAACCTGACGCTCTGCTCTCCACTATGGGCGGGCAGACGGCGTTGAACCTCACCCTGGAACTGGAAGCTCTGGGGATACTGGAGAAGTACGGGGTTGAAGTAATCGGTGCATCCAGAGAGTCCATCAATCTGGCTGAGGACCGATCGGAATTTAAAAAAGTTGTTGAGTCCCTGGGATTGGAATCTCCGCAATCCGCATCCTGCAGGAGTGTTGCTGCGGCCGGGGCCACAGCGGAGAAAATCGGTTTTCCCATTATTATTCGGCCCAGCTTCACCCTGGGCGGAATGGGCGGTTCCATTGCCTACGCCCCTGATGAGCTTGATGCTCTGGTGGAGAAGGCCCTCCGGGAGAGTCCCACCGGTGAGGCCCTGATTGAAGAATCCCTGATCGGCTGGAAGGAATTCGAATTGGAGGTGATGAGGGACTCCTCGGACAACGCGGTGATTGTCTGCTCCATCGAAAATATCGACCCCATGGGTACCCACACCGGGGACAGCATCACGATCGCTCCGGCTCAGACTCTCCCGGATGTTGAATATCAGAAAATGAGAACTGCCGCAATCGATATACTCCGGGCCATCGGTGTGGACTGCGGAGGGTCCAACGTGCAGTTCGCCGTCCAGCCGGGTACAGGTCGCATGGTTGTTATCGAGATGAATCCAAGGGTTTCCCGGTCTTCGGCCCTGGCGTCCAAAGCCACAGGGTTTCCCATCGCCCGGGGGTCGGCCAAACTGGCGGTGGGCTACACCCTGGATGAGGTGCTCAATGAAATTACGGGTAAAACAACCCTGGCCTTCGAGCCGGCTCTGGATTACTGCGCGGTGAAGGTTCCCCGTTTTGAAAGTGAAAAGTTTCCCACAGCCTACGGGTCTCTGGGAACTCAGATGAAATCCGTGGGGGAATCTCTGGCCCTGGGTCGTACAGCTCTGGAAGCGATGAACAAAGCTATCCGGGCAGCGGAAGCCGGTTTTGACGGGTTTACTGAGCTCGGCATTTCTGAAGATGAGGAAAATGCCATCCTGGGGAGTGCCCATCCCCACCGACTGATGGCCGCTTTTTCCGCTCTCAAACGAGAGGGTTCCCAGGCGCTGGATGATGTTGCAGAAAAGTCGGGATTCGATCCCTGGTTTTTATATCAGCTCACACTGCAGGTGGAGCTTGAAGATCGACTTGATGCAGCCGGGAAGTGCGGTATTGATGCCGGGTTGTACATCGAATCCAAGCGGGCCGGTCTGTCGGATGAGCGAATTGCCCTTGTTTCCGGTTTTTCTGTTGATGACCTCGGGCAGCTCAGAGTAAAAGAGAATCTGAAACCGAGTTATCACCTGGTAGATACATGTGCCGGGGAGTTTGAAGCCGCCACCCCGTATTTTTACTCCACATGGGGTGAAACCGATGAGGGGAATCCCATCGGCTCTGAGGGTGTGATTATTATTTCATCCGGCCCCAACCGCATCGGCCAGGGGCTGGAGTT
>Ga0164315_10002869_pt1 | contig 13299 bp, 10 predicted proteins | sample GuaBasSedimGuay6_FD_113737 | JGI IMG/M metagenome (GOLD analysis project Ga0164315, IMG submission 113737) | Subseafloor sediment microbial communities from Guaymas Basin, Gulf of California, Mexico - Guay6, Core 4569-2, 0-3 cm | ecosystem: Environmental > Aquatic > Marine > Hydrothermal vents... | reverse complement strand
TGCCGCCTCGCCCAGCGGCGCCAGGTTGTTGACCCGGCCCCAGTCCAGGGTGGGACCGTCGAAGTCCACGCCCAGGGCGCTGTTGCCGCGACGCCGGGCCGCCCACTCGCTGCACAGCAGGGCGGTGCCACAGAAGTCCTCACGGATGAAGGACGGCTTGCGACCGAACTCCTTCCTGAAGACGCGGTCGATGAAGACAACCTCGCAGGCCACGTTCTGCACCGACTTCTCGTACAGCCAATGCTTGTCGGCGTTGCGTGCGGTCAGGCCGCCGTTCCCGGCGAGGGTGTCCATGTGTTCATGGACCTGACCGTCGGTGCGGCTTTTCGTCTTGGCCATGGTCGTGCGCTCCGGTGCCCTAGCGGAAGGGCTTGTGCTCGCGGGCGAAGTACTCGCTCGACATGGTGCGGACCTTGCGCGCCAGGAAAATCAGCGCGATGAGATTGGGCAACGACATCAGCCCGAGAGCCGCGTCACCGAAGTTCCAGACAATTTCCAGGGAGAAGATGGCCCCCATGAAATTCATCACACAGAAGATAATCTTGTACGGCAGGATGTAGGCCGGTCCGAACAGGTAGACTACCGCCCGGTCGCCATAATAGCTCCAGCTGATGGCCGTCGAAATCCCGAAGAGCACCACACCGATGGTAACGATGAAATGCCCCCAGTTGCCAAAGCGCGACAACCCCCGCCTGAAGGCCCACGCCGTCAGGGGCGATCCGTTCTGTGCCATCTCGCCGTGCATCGTCAGGGACGGCAGGTCCTCGGTGGCAATGGAGCCACCGATCACGTCCAATACGCCACCCCAGGGAGTGCCGTCGGGTCCCTTGAATTCCGCTCCGTCCACCACCGAATGGTTGCGCACGAACAGGACGCCACGCGGTACGCCATTGGTGCAGTCCACCGTGCCGTCGTAGAGATCCGCATCGTCGACCACGCCGTTCAGACCCACGTAACTGTCGGTGGTGATCACCGTGATGGCCGACTGGGCGTTCACCGGTACGTTGTCCGGCATCTTTTCCTTCCATACACCCGTGGTCAGGATCACCAGGCCCGTGATGGTGCAGATGATCAGGGTATCGATGAGGGGTCCCAACATGGCGACCACCCCCTCGCGCACCGGCTCGTCCGTCTTGGCCGCCGCGTGGGCGATGGGCGCGGAACCCTGCCCCGACTCGTTGGAAAACAGACCTCGTTTCACCCCCCAGGTCAGCATGAAGATGAAAGTACCGCCGGCCAGTCCGCCCACCTGTGCCGCGGGTTTGAAGGCCGAGCTGACGATCTCCCCCAGCACACCGGGCACCTGCCCGATGTTCATGATGACCACCACCAGCCCACCGGTAACGTAAAGAGCCGCCATATAGGGCACCAGCTTACTGGTCACCGCACCGATGCGCTTGATGCCACCGAGGATGACCGCCGCCACCAGCGAGGCCGAAACCAGTCCGGTTATCCAGGTGGGAATACCCAGGTCGCTGCGCAACTGATCCGCCACGGTAAAAGCCTGAATGCTGTTGCCAGAACCGAAGCTGGAGATCACCGCGCAGACGGCGAAGGTCACCGCCAGCCACTTCCACGACTTGCCCAGGCCCTTCTCGATGTAATACATGGGCCCGCCCGAGGCCGTACCATCCGGCAGGATCACCCGGTACTTGATGGCCAGGGTGCACTCGGCGTATTTCAGCGCCATACCGAAGACAGCCGTCACCCACATCCAGAACAGGGCACCCGGCCCGCCATAGTGCAGCGCCGTGGCCACACCGGCGATGTTGCCGATACCCACGGTCGCACTGAGGGCCGTGGTCAGGGCCTGAAAGTGGCTCAGATCCCCGTCGTGGGAGGGATCGTCGTACTTGCCGCGAATAACTTCAAAGCCGTGCCGCAGCCGGCGAAACTGGATGAAGCGCAGGGTGACTGTCATCACCAGACCGGTCACCAGCAGCATCCCGACCATCACGGGGAAAATGTCAGGCCAGCCCCATACCGTGCCCGCCAGATCAGCGGAAAAATCGTTGATGTATCCCATGAAGACCTTTCATCCCCGGGTCGAGCCACGACGAATTATCGATCCCATGAATACACGACCGGCGGGTGCGGGATCAACCCCCGCGTTGAGGACACCTGTCAGCCGGATTTCCCGGTGCCGGGATTTCGACTGCGCCACGGATGTTTCGCTCGTGCCGGAGGTGGTGGACTTCGAGGGAGCGGGTGCGGTTGCAGCCTGGGGATTGGCATTTATGCTGGTCGCGGGACAGGACCTCGCGGCGGACTGACGGGCCGGTTGCGCGTGGCCCCCGGGGGCCTTCCTTCATTTCAACGAGAGCATCCAGCGCTTCGAGCATCAGTTCTGCCGGATCTGTCGGGATCCCTCCTAATTTGTGAAGGCGTTCGACGAGGGCGGCGCGCTGGGCTACCGCCATTATCAGGGCCAGACTGATACCGAAACCGACGGCTATTTTATGTACCGGACACATCGGAGGAAGACAGCACTGGAGCAGTTAGTTTCTTTAGTTAAAAGATAGCATTACTATAGGTTATCCGGAGCTTGAGCCGCCTCTCCCGGGCCCCAATTCGCGCAGCAGATCCAGATCTCCGGTTCCCATAACCCTTAGCCCCCAAAGGACCAACGGATAGAGCACCACCATCACCGCGAAGGTCCCCAGGAAGGGCCCCCAGCCCAGATCCACCGGCATGGCGGTCCACTCCACTCCCCAGGCGGGCACTACCAACCGGCACAACCCCACCGTAGCCAGCCAGGCCGCCGCCGTGGCCACCGTGGGCCCGAGTAGCGGCCGCAACAGACCCGGCAGGAAGCCCGACCCCCGCAGATACCAGGCGTGCAGTATGAAACCTATCGTCAGGCTGACCACCGTGGCCCAGCCCGCGCCATAGTAGCTGAACCGCGGGATCAGCAGGGCGTTTAGCACCACGTTCACGGACATGGTGATCAGGCCGATCCAGACAAACACCCGTTCCTTCTCGGCGGCGATCAGCAGCCGGCTCAGCACCACCCCCGCCGCCTGCATGGGCAGCCCCCAGATTACGATCTGCATCACCGGTACGCTGTCGGCAAAGCGCGGCCCCTTCTCGAACCAGAAGATGATGGGCCCCGCCACGAAGGTCAGCAGCAGGGTCAGCGGCACGATCAGAATCGTCATGAAACGCAGGGCCCGTTCCCCCAGTCGCCGCGCATCGGTGGGAGATTGCCGGGCGTAACGGGCCATGGCCGGAAAGATCGCCGTGCCGAACAGACCCGGTACCAGGATCATCACGTCCAGCGCCTGGTGACCCTGGCCGTAGATGCCCGCCGCCGTGTTACCCACCATGCTCTTGATCATGGCCGTGTCGATCTTGGTGTAGATGACGCCGAAGGTGGTGGCCAGGAACAGGGGCAGTCCCAATCGCATCATGTACCGCAGGTCCGGTCCGGCGTCGCCCTTTTCGTCACGCCATTGCCAAGGACCGGTATGGGCGAACATCAGCGGCGCCATCACCACCAGACGCGCCGCCTGGCTGGCCAGGGTGGCCCAGATCACTCCCAGCAAGCCGTGTCCCAGATCCAGCAGCCACCAGCCCACCCCGAAGTAGACGAAGGCCGCCACCACCTGACCCAGGGACTGGTACTGGACCTTTTCATGGGCCTGCAGTATGGCGTCGCAGGACATGCTGGTGGTTTCGATGAAAACGCCGACAGCCAGCAGCAGTACCGCGGTCCGATCCAGCGGCCCGTAGTCGGAGAAATGGACCAGGACCGCCACCAGCAGATAGCCCGCCACGGCCGCGGCCCAGCGCAGGCGCAGGGCCGACCACATCAGGGGCAGGGTCAAGCCGGGCCGCCTGGTCACTTCGCGGGTCAGCAACAGGCCCAGCCCGAAGCGCGAGACCACCAGCAGGATGGTGGTGATGGCGATGGCGTTGAACAGGATACCCAGCCCGTCGGGGCCCAGGATGGGTGTCATCTTCTTGCGCAGCAGCAGGGCGAAGATGCGCCCGGACATCAGCCCGACCGTAAGCAGGATCGTGTTCTTGGCGATGCTGCGGGTAGCTCCCACGCTTGCTCCTAGAAATAGCCGCCCGAGGCGGCCGTCAATACCGGACCCACGGACCCGTCCAGACCCCAACTCACATCCAGGCGCGCGACCTGTGAATTGCCGGACCGCAGGGGGCCGAAGCGCAGGCCGCAGCCCGCCTCGTGGCGCAGGCCGGCCACGGCGAAGTCTTCATCGTGCCACCAGGCCCGCCCCGCTCCGTAGAAGGCCGCGGCCCCCATGCGGAACAGACCCAGGATCTCCCAGGGCGAAACCTTGCCGATCTCGGCGTTCCAGCGCACCAGACGGTCGCCGGCCATACCGTCGAAATCCAGAGTGCGCAGACCGCGGCCCAGGCCCAGCACAAAAGCGTCCAGTCCACCCAGCCCCGTGCCCTGGCCACCCTCCACAAAAACGCGGCCCAGCCAGGGAGTATTGCTCGCGCCGGTCTGGCCCACCCAGCCCAGGGTCAGGTCACCCCGCCTGCGCTGCACCCGCTCCGATCCGGTTTCCACCAGGGCCACGGCACGCAGCAGGAAGTGGGAACGGTGATGTCGCCACCATTTGGACAGTACACCCTCGGCCCGCCAGACGTCCTCGCCCCAGGCCGTGGTCGATCCCGTCTGGCTACCGGCCGGGCCGATCCGCAGATCCAGGAACGAGGACAGGGGAATATCCTCCACCGGCCCATATTGCATCACGAAGCGGGATTTGGTCCAGTGGCGGCCTACGGACTGCAGGGCGGCAAAGGCATGGACCCGCCGCCCCTCGTCACGGATCATGGTGCCCTCGGGACCACGCAGCCAGGACAGGTCCTCCACGCGGCCGTCCGACAGGAGGGAGGTTTCGCCCAGATAGAAGGACGTATCGGTCACCCGGGCCCCGCCGCCCAGACGCCAGAATCGCTGGGCGTCGCGGCTGCCGGCGCGCACCAGCAGACTCAGTTCGCCGCCCTTCTCGTGCCGTGGAATCAGGGTGTACAGACTGGCGTAGCGGCCCGGATCGTCGCCGGCTGGTCCACCGTTGGACAAGTACCAGCGGTGATTGGCCTGGGAGTCCCAGCCCTGGATATGCCCACCCCAGGGATCGTCCTGGGCGTGGAAATGGCGTTGCAGATAGAAACTGCGGTAGTGGCCGTCCTCGCTTTCGGAATAGTCGAAGCCCGCGCCGATATTACTGCCGAAGAGGCGCCGCTGCCGGTAGAACGTTTCCCAGTAGTTGCGGATCTCGTCCCCGCCGATGCCGGCTCCCAGGGTGAAACCGTAGCCCATGAAGTTGCGTTCGGAGAGTTTGACCTTCCAGCGCTGATCACCACTCGAGGCCAGACTCCAGGCCAGGGTAGCCTGCAACGACCAGGAGTCCCGTGCCTTCACCAACACGTCCACGATACCGTCAGCCAGGGTATCGACCGCCACCACGGTGACCTGGTTCAGGAAGCCCAGATTGCGCAGGTTGCGCTCGGTCTCGGCCAAGGCCTCGGGATCGTAGATGTCGCCGGTGGCAAACAGCAGTTCGCGACGCAGGATGTGCTCGCGGGTCTTGATGTGGAGGCCGTTCATGCCGCGACGCAGCAGGCGTTCGGCACCTCCGACGTCGTCCACTTCCTCAGCTGAGAAAACGTCACCGTTGTCGATGGTGACGCGGCCGATGCGCAACGCGGTGTCATCATCCGCACCAGCCGTACCCACAGCGAGCAGTCCCCAGATCAGGGCTACGCCAAACAGGCAGACTCCTGCGGCAGGCATGCCATGTTGTCCTGACATAATACGAAAACGTGACTGCCGGCGCACCCAACCGGAGACCTTCAGCCGTGACTGCGGCCAATGTATCTTATTGTGTTTCAATATATTATGAATTTTATGCAAATACCGCACTCCAGCGGGCACGCCAATTGTTTAGAGGGGCACGAGTACGGAATGCGAAGTGGCCAACCGAATCGGCCCAACCAATAACACAGGAACCCTAAAAGGACTACCCTGAACAGGAGGACCACCATGAACACCCTGCACCCCATGACCCGCATGCTCGACGCCCTTAGCCAGTCCCATGCCGAGAATGATCGTGGCCAGGGCCATACCACCACACCCAGGGCCGATGTCCTCGAGGGCGAGAAGGAATACCGCATCGTCCTGGACCTGCCCGGCGTGGGCAACGACGACCTGGAACTCAATCTGGAGCACCAGACGCTGACTGTGAAGGCTGAGCGCAGCCTGGATGTTCCCGAGGGCTTCACCAGTCGCCGTGCGGAGCGCAGTGACAAGCTGGCCTACGCCCGCACCTTCAGCCTCGGCAACGGCGTCGACATGGAGGGTATCAAGGCCGCGCTGAAGGACGGCGTGCTGGAGATCACCCTGCCCAAATCGCAACAGGGGCTGCCGCGACGGATCGAGATCAACTAGGCCACTGCATCAATCCCCTGGCGCGGGGCCGGTCTCTCCCCTGGGACCGGCCCCGCGCGTTATGGCCTTGTCGCCCGCAGTCGTCACTGGCATCATATTCCCCATGAAACTCATCACCTACACCCAGGGCGCGGACCCCCGCCCCGGCCTGGTGCTCGATAACCAGGTAGGCCTGGACCTGCTGGCAGCCGACCCCACTCTGCCCGGCAACTGGCACGGACTCTTCGCCGTGATGGACCGAGTGAGCGCGCTGCATGAACAACACGCCGGGCAGACCGGCACAACCGGCCTGCCCTTGTTCAACCTGGACGATGTACGCCTCCTGCCTCCCATACTGACTCCCCAGAAAATCATCGCCGTGGGCCGCAACTACCGCGCCCACGCCGCCGAGCAGAACCGGCCCGTTCCCGCGGCGCCCATGTTGTTCAGCAAGGCGCCGTCCTGCCTGCAGCGTCACGAAGGGCCCATCGAAATCACCGACGAATTGGACCGGGTGGATGCCGAGGCGGAACTGGCCGTGGTCATCGGCAAATCCGGGCGAGCCATTGCGCGGGCAGACGCCGCCGACCACATCGCCGGCTACATGTGCTTCAACGATGTCTCGGACCGCACCGCCCAGCAGGCGGACAAGCAGTTCTTCCGCGGCAAGAGCATCGATACCGGCGGACCCTGCGGTCCGTGGATCGTGACCCCTGACGAACTGCCGCCCCTGGCCTCGGACCTGGCCATCACCTGTCGCTGGAACGGCAAGGTGATGCAGGAGGGCAATACCCGTGATCTGATCTTCCCGGTGGACGAACTCGTCGCCCACACCAGTTCCAACATGACCCTGCTGCCTGGCGACATCATCGCCACCGGCACGCCATCCGGGGTGGGTGTCTTCCGCGAGCCGCCGGTGTTCCTCAGGCCCGGTGACGTGGTGGAAGTGGAGATCGAGAAGGTCGGGCTGCTGCGCAATCCGGTGGTGAACCGCTCCCGATAGCCGACATTGCCAAATGCACCGCCGCCGCGACCACAAACCGACCGGTTCATCTGGTCGCAATTTTTCATCCCGCCCTATGTCCATGATCCTGCATGGTTTCCGATTATCTGCCGCCGGGGCGTACGATTCCCCGCGAGGGTGGAACGTACCTTGCCGTTACCTGTCCGGAGGCCCGGTCGGCAGGCAGAGCGCAATGCCACCGGACCCATACGACACAGGCATGCGACCGGAAACACACCAGAATAACGGGGACACATCCATGGTCACGACAGCCAGCATCAGCTTCCCCTCGATGATCGAACTGATGGAGCACCTGCCCGTCTACAGCACCTACCGCACCGAGGACGAGGCGGCCAACGCCGAACGTACTTTCCGCTATGCGTTGGGTGGCATTCTCAAGGAATGCGGCGACCGTCTGCTGAACGTGTCGGACGAACGGCCCCAGCTGCTGGGAGCCGAGCAGAACGCCACCATCGATGCCCTGGTCAACCGCATCGGCTCCATTTTCCGCCGCCTCGACCGTGAGGGCACGGTCTGCCTCGTTGGTCACTGCAGCGCGACCATCGCCGAGCTCGAGGAACTGGACACACGGCTGATCCTGCTCATCGAGGAAGCCACCGAGCTGGTGAGCAGGCTGGAGTCGGAGATCCCGTCGGCCAAGTGGTTCACCCAGGAGGCCGGCCGGTTGTCCCGCGATCTGGAGTCGTTCAGCGAAATGGCGGAGGAGCGAAACTATCTGTTGGGATTGGGCTGGGAATCGGAATTCACCTGGCCGGGGAGGAGTACGACATGAGCGGGCATCACCTGCATAACACCGGACTGAAGCACGGGCGGAACTGGACCCTGCTGCCCGACGACGAGGCAGTCGTCGACTGGAGCGTGCAACCGGACCAGGGCCTGGTACAGGGTCCCTTGGATCTGGAATTCCTGCAGGGTCGCCGGGTCCTGTTGACCCTCGAGCCGGGACAGGTCGCCCTGCTGGTGTGCGACGCATCCGTACAGGCAGTGTATTTGGACGGCGGGCACATGCTGGATGTGGGCCACGGTCGGGGCCAGGTGCCCAGCCGGGGCAACATGGTCTTCCTGACCATCGGGCGCGGTCTGAAAATCAGCTGGAATGCCACCGCCCCCCTGGCCATGAACGGTAACGGTCCCGGTCTCATCGGGCACTGCACCCTGGCCATCGACGGACCCGGCCGTTTCTACGACACTTTCCTGGCGGGAAACGACCAGTGGGACGAGGCCTTCATCATGCGCCTGGTGCGGCAGGCTACCTTGTCGGCCCTGGAGCGCGTGCTGGCCGAAACGGGCACCGACTCGACGCGTCTGCAGGTGCGCCTGGCCAACCTGGATCCGTCCGACCTGGACGACGAGCTGGTACCCCTGGGCCTGTCCTGCCGGACCACGTCGCTGTACACGGCCGCGCCCCCGGTCGAGGCGATCCCGTCCGAGGTGACTGGACAATTCAGCGTTCCCGGTCATAATTGACGCGGTCGCTCCGGAACACCGCCCGGTGTTCCGGCAGATATTGGTCCCGGCCACAGGGGAAGGCTGACCTTGATACACCGCTCGCCCATGCGCCCTTTCTCCCGTCCGCGCCGGATTCCGTGCGCTGCGGGTTTTCTGCTGATTATGCTCTGCGCCACCATGACCTGGGCCGCCGACGATGATCCGGCGCCGCGTCTGGGTGAGATCGTCATCGAAGGCAACACGAGCACCAGGGATAAACTGATCCGCCAGGAGATGGGACTGGTGCAGGGCCAGGTCTTCACCTACGACGACATGGATGCCGTCTGGGACCATCTCGAGGACATCGGCTATTTCGCGTTCGTGGATATGGAATATGATGACACCGATCCCCAGCATGTGGTGCTGCGGGTGTTGGTGGAAGAGGACACGACCATCCACTACGGCCCCCTGATTCGCTACGACCGTCGTCACAAGTATCTGCTGGGAGTCAAACTCAAGGAGCGCAACCTGGGCGGACGGGGCCAGGTGCTGGACGCCGAGATTTCGTTCTACTACATCCAGCGCGGCAAGCTGGCCTGGACCGCTCCCTGGCTTTTCGGCGTCAAGGGACTGCAACTGCAACTGGCGACCGATGCCGAGCAGGCCGACTTCGTCTACAGGCCCACGCGCTACAACAAGTGGAACGCCGGACTGGAACTGCGCTGGCAATTTGCCGGCCCGTTCTACGCCCTGGCCGGCGGCACCTTCGGCTCTTTCAAGCAGCGCGACGAGTACAGTTGGCCCACGCCCGACCGGGGCGAGGGTGAGGGTCCCTCCGTTGTCCACCCCGTAGGCACCGACACCCACATCGTGGCCCGGGGTGGATTGGGCGTGGACACCCGCGACAACCCCTACTATCCCGGCCGGGGCATAATGGTCGCAGCCGACCTGCGCCAATGGACCAGCGACGACTTCGAGAGCTACCTGGAGGGCACAGCCGATCTCCGCGCCTTCGTACCCCTGCCCATCGACAAGCACGTGCTGGCCGGCCATGCCTGGGGACGCCAAACCGACGGGCCCGCCCAGCTGGACAACGCGTTGTATTTCGGTGGACCCGAAACCGTGCGCGGCTACCGCTTCGGCGGCCGCGAGGGTGACGAGGGCTGGTTGCTGAGCCTGGAGTACCGACTGCCCCTGTTCATCATGCCCATCAGCCCCCGCGGTGAACTAATCGGCGCCGGGCTGCACGCCTTCGCCGACGCCGGTGACGCCTGGTACAAGGGCGACGACCCCCACAGCCCCATGCAGAGCTGGGGTGCCGGCGTGCACCTGAATCTCGATACGCTGCAGCTGAGGTTTGAGGCGGCGCGCACGCGCGAGGGTGAATGGGTCTTCGAATTCATGGACAAGTTCAACTTCTAGCGCAGGCAGTCTAGCCGGCGTCGAAGGGCGACGGTCGGCCCTCCATGAATGCATCGCGCGCGCCGGTGAACTCCTCGCTGGACCAGGAGCGGTGCCGGAGTTCGGCGATCTCGTCCAGGACATGGTCCGGCAGCACCTCTGCCTCTTCCAGCAGGGTCAGGATACGACGGGTGCCCCGCAGTGCCTGGGGGCCGCCGCGGGCCATCTTCTCCAGCAGTTCCGTGGGCGCGTTGTTCAAATCGTCGGCGGACACGACCCGATTGAAGAACCCCGCCTCGCGGGCCCTCGCGGCCGTGATCGGCTCACCGGTCAGCACCATCTCCCGCAGCAGTGACGAGCCGAAGCCGCGCAGCATGCGCCGCAGTCCGGTGTGGCTGTAGACCAGGCCCAGGCGCACCGGTGGTACACCCAGGCGCACACCGGCTGCGGCCACCCGCAGGTCGGTGCAGGCCAGCAGTTCGACGGCGCCGCCCCAGGCGTCGCCCTGCACTGCCGCCACCACGGGAGCCGGAAAACCCATGAGCTTTTCCATGACCTGTTCGAAGGGGTGGGACGCGCGCACGGCAGGATCGCGGTGGAATATCTCCTCGGGGATCTCGCCCACGGAGTAGCCGGTGGAGAAGTGGCGTCCGGTGGAGGTGAGCAGCAGCAGGGGGGCGGCCGGCGCCAACTCGTCCAGGGCGGTGACCAGGGCTTCGAGGGCGGCGCGGTCCAGGACGTTGCGTGGGGGACGGCAGAGGCACAGCTCGACCCAGCGGGGGTGGTGAGTGATGACGAGAGGGGCGGCATCGGTGATGGGGCGGTTCCTCCGGGTGTGCGGTTGGGGTGCAGCATACCGGGTGGGTGGCTGATGCGCTACTTGGTGAAGTGACAAACACTCCTGGTCAGAAGAAGGAACGCCTCGACGTTCCCAACCTCTCCCCGCTATAGTGAAAATCTCATGTCGTCACACGGGATCAGTCGAACATGCCCACCCGAAACGGGGAGTATATCGATGCGAGTATACCATGTCTTCCTGGCGGTTTTATTCCTGCTTCTGCCCCTTAATTCCGAACTTCATGCCATGGATCCGGATGCCCAGTCGGAACTCATTGAGACCATGCGCCTGGACGGCGACTACGACAAGGCTCTTGCCCTGGCAAACGGCATGCTCGAAGAGTTTGCAGCTACTGGAGACGTGATTCCCTGGCTCGCAGGTCATACACGGCGCCTTGCTGCAACGTTGGAGCGGATCCGCGATATGGACCCTGACCGGCGGGCGGAAATCACACGGGCCCGGCTGCTATACAACGAAGCCTACGAAGCCCATCTCGAAGGTCGCTACAGGGAGGGGGCCGCGGCGGCACGCGAGAGCTACGACATACATCGGCGCATCCTGGGTGAGCAGGATAACGAGACGATTGACCTGGCTTTCATCTACGCGGATCTACTGCAGGAGCTGGGAGAACTTGTCACCGCGGATGAATTGTACGCCGAAGTATATGCCTACGCGGCAGGAGAGCTTGAACCCGATCACCCCTTGCGTGAGTTATTGCTGAACAACTGGGCGTTCGTGGCTGAACAACTGGGCCAATTGGATGCAGCGATAACCAGGCGCCGCCGAACCCTCGCTCTGACTATTGCGAATCTCGGATATGAAAGCGAGGCGACCGGTACCAGCTTGAATAACCTCGGCGGATTGCTGATGGACGTAGGCCGATTCGCTGAAGCTGAACAACAGTTGATAGCTGCAGAGGAGGTTCGACGGCGCCACGGCACCGAGAGCGAGGTCCTGCAAACCACCCACAACCTCGGCAACCTGTACGTCAAAATGGGTCGTCTGGATGATGCTGAATCAACCTATGATCGCGCCTTTGCCTTCGCCGCTGACGCGGAGGAGATCTCGCCCCTGGATCTGGCCGCAGCACGTGCAGGATATGCGGGACTGCTACTCGATCGCCGGGAGTACCAGACAGCCGCGGAGATCCTGGCCGAAGTCGTGGAGGTCCGCCGCACGCACTTGCCCCCCGGCGATAGGCGCGTCGCTTATTCGCGGATAGACCTGGGTAACGCACTGGCCCGAAACGGGCGATTCCCGGAAGCGGCGATCGAGATTGATGCCGGTCTGGTGGACCTCGAACGCATCCACGGTCCGGGTACACCGGAAGTAGCTGCCGCCTACTGGTCCCGGGCCGACCGCTCGTGGCTAGCCGGCGATTACCAACGCGCAGTCGAGGAACTGCGAGTAACTGCCGACACCTACGAGACCGCGCGACTGTCGTTGGATGCATGGGGATCCTTAGACGCTTTCCAGACCCCATGGTTCGCGACTGCTGCCTGCTTGATGCTCCTGAATCAACCCGCGGAAGCATGGCGTGCCACCGAAGCGGGCCATGGTCGGATCCTCGCCGATGCATTGGTGTCCGGTGATCGCTCCCTCATGACCAGGAGCGAGCAGACCAGATCCTTGGAGTTATACGACGCTGTCAACCGTACCCGCGCCGTGTTGACCGAATTTGGGGAGGGACACGAAGAGTTTGAAGTAGCGATCAGGGCTCTTGCCGAGTCCGAAGCCACACTGGCTGAATTCAACCGCGAAGTCGGTCGCGGCATCGTCAAAGAAGGCGGACGACCGCTGGATCTGGCACGGGTCCAGTCCGCCCTGGCCGTGGACGAGGCAATCATCGGATGGCTTCAGATTGACGAGACATACCCCTCGGCACGGGGCTGGGGCTATGTGATTCGTAGTCAGGGCCAGGTAGCCTGGAGCTCACCTCAGCCTATGGCCGAAGCGCAGGATACACAAAGTGCCGCCAGAGCCCTGCGCCGAGCCCTGAGAAACGGAGGGGAATGGGAGCATCATGCCGCTCAGGTGTGGTCTGAACGCATTGCACCGTTGTTACCGTACTTGGAAGGGGTTTCGGGATTGATTGTGGTCCCTGCCGGGGACATGGTCGGCTGGCCTGTCGAAGTCGCCAGACCACGGGGCGGTCCTGATCTGGGCGAACGGTATCGTGTATCATACGCCCCCTCAGCAGGA
>Ga0164315_10002868_pt1 | contig 13303 bp, 10 predicted proteins | sample GuaBasSedimGuay6_FD_113737 | JGI IMG/M metagenome (GOLD analysis project Ga0164315, IMG submission 113737) | Subseafloor sediment microbial communities from Guaymas Basin, Gulf of California, Mexico - Guay6, Core 4569-2, 0-3 cm | ecosystem: Environmental > Aquatic > Marine > Hydrothermal vents... | reverse complement strand
TCGGACAGGGGCTGGCCAAGGTGTTGGACGCCTACTATCGGTTGCAGGCGGCCCTGGCCGCGGCGAGTACCGGTCCCTGCTGCCCCCCTCCACCGGCGAGCGCCAGCAGATCGCAGTCCAGATCGGCAGGAAACCAGTCCCGCGGCACCTGCCGGGTGGGCGTCAGCACGATGGACCAGTCCCCACGGCGCGCCCGGGCAATGGTCGCCTCGTCCACGGGCACGGTCCAACGGTTACCCGTGTGGACGTTGTGGTCCCAGGCCTCGCGATTGAATTCCAGGTGATCCATGACCCTACCAGTAGAAATAGATACCTGCCTGGGGAGTGACCTGGATATTGCCGCTGTCCCCGTAGCGGATGAAGTCCAACTCCACCTGCAGGGCCCAACGGTGTCCCAGAAGGCGCTCGATACCCACGCCGGCACCCCAGTTCCAGTTGGTCTCCGTGGTGTAAATATCCGACCCGTCGGATACTCCGGTCTTTTCCTTGTCGTAGAAGTAGGCCCCGCCACCACCCAGGTAGAGACGCAGTTTCTGATCCTGGCGCAGGATATAGTGCAACTGCAAACCCACATTGTGGCGCTTGTGATCCGAGGTGTGCCAGATGCCACCGGTGGGCTGCAGGTACAGGAACCACTTGAGCGGCAGGCGAAACGAGAGTCCGTGCCCGCCAACGCGTCCATAGTGCAGGCCTACGGCGTGGGCCATGGTATCGGAGGGATCGTTCCAGTCGGGCACCGCGTCCTGGGCGCGCACGCTGTCGGCGGTGACCAGCAACGCCAAGGCGGCCAGTACCGCCACCGCGGTCGCAGCGGTGCGAAGAGATTTGCGCATGGTTCCGTCCTCGGGTTCGGGTCAGCATCCTGCCATGCCCGGTGGGCGCCGCTCCCCGGGGGACCGCGCCGCGACAATCATGCCCCATGGATGTCGAGGGTGCAACGGGAAGTAGCATCGAGGGAATGAATCAGAGGCGGACCTTCAGCACGTCCTTGACCGCCAGACCGAAGGCCATGGAAAATACTATCATCGCCCAGAGCCAATGGACGCGCAGGCCGGCGTAGTCCAGACGGCGCGATGGCAGCTCCAGGGTGATGGCAATCACGGGCTGGTCGCCGGGCAAGGGAGCCTCGGCCGGATTCAGCAGGACCCGCAGCAGACTCTCCTGCTCGCGCACCCGGGCCAGGCGCGGCGCACCCTCACCCACCACCAGTTCCTTGGTCAGCTCCGTACCGCCGGGTAACCGTACGACCAGTTCGTGGTCGCCAGGCAGTTCGGCCCGCACGCGCCAGACCGCTACCCCGGTCCCGGGGTCCAGAACCGGTCGCGAATCCACCTCGACGCCGGTGTCCGCAGTGAGTTCCAACTTATCCAGCAGGGACCATTGCCCTGCGGCCAGCGCCACCCGCAGGAGGGTGACTTCCCCCGGGACCATGGGTTGGTGTCCATACCGTGCATCGAACTGGGCGAGGATCAACAGCATGGGCAGCAGCATGGCCGCCAGGGCCGGTAGCGACCAGCGTACATAGCGCAGGTTGGCCAGGGCCAGATCCCCCTGGATCTTCATAAGAACGCCGAGGTGGTCCTGGAACAACCCCATCTCATAGAGGCGTCCGGTCAGCACTTCGCGTGCAGCTACAAGCTGATCCTGGTTGGTGGTGACCTTGAACAGCAGCAGCATGGCCACACCCGTCAGGATCGACAGCACGCACACCGCCAGCGAGGCGTGACTCCCGAAGGGCGCCGTCAGCAGGTCGAATATGGCGTTCATGGCTGTGGCGATGATGGTCATGGTTCGCTTCCGCCGGCGTACCGACTAGGAAATGTAGCCCAGTCCCTGCATCCGCTTCCTGATTTCGTCCTCGTCGGCGCCACCTTCCTCGAACTTGGCGATCTCCCGCTCCAGGACGTGCTGGACAAACTCCTCCGGGGTGGCGTAGCCGGCGATGACCGCGTACTTGCGGACCTTCTCCAGCAGGGCCTTGTCCAGCTTGATCTTGTTGCCTCCGAACATCAGCGTGCTCCTTCCGGGGCGTACAGGTCGCGCCCGGTCATGGTGGGCGCCGGCTCGATCCCGAAGAGTCCCAGGATCGTGGGCGCCAGGTCCTGCAGTGACGGGTTCGGCGCCATGAACGGCCGGTTGGTGAGCACCACGCCGGGCACCTCGTCGGCGGCCATGCAATGATCGCCGCTCCATTTCAAATCGTTGTCCACGAAAATCTCGGCCGGTACCGCACCGAGGGCCGATTCGTTGCTGCCGCGCCAGCCACTGGTGTAGCCCAGGACGATATCCGGTGCCTGGTCCCGGTAGGCTCCATGGTAGACCCGGTCGGCCCGATAGGCATACTTGATGGGCCGGGCATCCTGCCGCGCCGGATCCATGGTGGCCTCCAACTCGCGCTCCAACTCGTCCAGCAACGCCTCAGCCTGTGGCCCGGGTTGGACGATGCCCCCGCGCTCGCGCCCGCGCAGATTCAGGTACAGACCGTTGATCCCCACGGCATAGGCACGGGTCCTGCTCCAGTCGATACCCATCAGGAACTCGGTCTGCCCCGGCTCCACACCCTGCTTCAGGACGAGGTACCCGTGCTCGCGCAGCCAGGCATTCACGTGGAAACTGCGGTGGTACGGAGCAAACCCGTGGTCGCTGATGACCATGATCGTCACGTCGTCACCCACGGTATCCATGGCTTCGCCCAGGGCGCCGTCCAGAACCACATAGAGATCACGCACGCGATTCCGCTGGGCGGGGTCAGCCGCCGCGTGGGTGGGCGAATCCTCGTCGAAGGACCGCCAGAAAACGTGGCACGACTGGTCCGGCGAGTTGAAGTAGAAGAACAGGAAGCCCTGGTCCAGGCGCCGGAAGTGGTCCAGTTCGTAGGTGAACTGGAGTAGTCGCTCGTGGAGGATCTGGTCGCTCTGGCTGGCGTATTCGGTATCGCTGAGAATGCCCTCTTCAAGGGCTTTGCTATCCTCGGGCAGACCCTGGGTATAGAACAGGCCCACATCCCGGGCGATCTCGGCACTATACGAGCCGGGAGTGCTGATGGGCATCTCCGGCCGGGCGGGATGGATCTGGACGGGCGTCACATACATGCGAAAATGTTGACCGGCCTCCAGCAGATAGAAACGACAGATGGCCCCCACGTCCTTGAATACCGGCACCATCTCGAAGTCCAGTTCCAACCAGTCGCTCCACTCGCCTTCCTGCAGCAGGAATTCGCTGCCGTTGATGTTGAACAAGGCCGTGCGGTTGTCGCGGTCCAGGGTGATATCCAGTTCGACCTCGCTCTGGGGATTGCCCTGGCGGTAGGTGTTGACAGGACCCGGGATCGTCGTCTGGATACGCCCTGCCACCGCTCGCACCGGGATCACGCGGCCGCCGCCCACCTCGGTATCCACTGCCGGGTCATCGGTCAGGTAGCTGAAGATGCCGTAGGTGCCCAGGATGTCGGGAGTCCCCATGCCACTGAGGGTGCGCGCCTCACATTCGGAGGGTGGAAAGTTGGCCGGCACCTTGAACACGGTGGCGTCCACCCCCGCGTCGTCCAGTACCTCCCAGAACGAAACACCGCGGCGCAGATTCTCCAGGGTACCGCCGGACTTTGGCACCTTCCAGCCGGCCAGTTGCCAGTAGTCCCCCGGCGCCTGGGCGCTACTGGTGGACAGGTAGGGCAGCATGGTCAGCGGGTCGCGGTGTATGAAATCGTAGATGCCATGGGCACCGGCGTCCGCACCGGTGGAGAAGCAGGCCCAGGCCACCGGCGACTGGGGCGGTATGGAGGTTCCCAGGGGCTGGAACTGGCCACCACCGGCGATGAAGCGGTCAAAATTCGGCAACAGGCCCTGGGCACGGAACTCGGCCAACATCTGCGGGTCCATACCATCCATGCCGATGACCAGCACCTTGGTGTCATCGGCTGCCATGGCCGCCAGGGCCCACATCGACACGACAAGAATCAGAACGACGCGGCGCATCACGACTCCTCGAACAGTGAGCGACCCTGCATATGCCCGGGTCGGGCGATACCGAACAGGTCCAGGATGGTGGGAGCCAGGTCCACCAGGGCACAATCATCCCGCTCCAGGGGACAGTTGGCGTAGATCACGCCTGGCACCTGGGCCGGATCCATGCAGTGGTCGCCAGACCAACTGCGACGGTTGTCACGGATGGCGGTGTCAGTCAGACGACCCACGGCGGCGTGCCAGTCCGCCCGGTAACCCCGATTGTAGCCCACCACCGCGTCAGGACCGTTGCCGGCATACGGACCCTTGAAAACATCACCGGAAGCCCAGACGTTGGCGATGGCTTCTCCCCCCTGGGGATCAGGCAGGCCCCGTAGCCGGTCCATGATCTCGTCCAGCAACGCCCTTGCATCCCGGGGTTCCACGCACCCGTCCCTCTCGCGCCCTTTGATGTTCAGATAGAAGCCGGCCAGACCGTTGGTATAGGCACGGGTCCGCGGCCAGTCGATCCGGTTGGCGTCCACCTTCGCACCGGTCTCCAGCGGGGGCACCGCCCCCTCAGCCGGATCGCTCACCAGGTACAGGTAGCCATGATCACGGAACCAGGTATTGAGATTCACGCCGCGTTTGAAATTGGCGAACCCGTGATCCGAGATCGCCAGCACGATGTCGTCCCGGTGGCACCGTTGAAGGGTCTCGCCCACCACATCGTCCGCGGCCTGGTAGACCTTCTCGATGGCGTCGGCGTGGGCTTCGAGATCGAGTTCGCTGTTGGCCGGATGGTCCGGTTCGCGGTAGCGCCAGAACATATGCTGGATACGGTCGGTGGCGTCGAACACCACCGCGATGGCACCTTCGGGATTGCGATCCAGAGCGTGCAGGAACTGCCGTCTGCGCTCGTCGTGGATCAGGTAGGCCTGGTCCAGGAAAGCCTGTTCGTCGATGACACGCTCGTTGAGGGCCCAGGTATCCTCGGCCAGTCCCAGGGTGGCGTAGGGTCCCTGCAGTTTGGCCAGGGCGATGGCGTAGTGGGGCGGATGACTGATGGGCATGTCCGGCTGCCCGGGATCCAGGTTGACGGGCGTGACGTACACACCCAATGGCTCGAAGTCCGTCACCAAGAAGCGACAGATGCCGTGGGCCCGCGCACCGCGCTGACCGAACTTCACCCTGATCCAGGGAGAATATTCCCGCGGCCCCAGGGTGAATGTACTTTCGCCCACTTCGAAATGGGCACGCTGCCCACGCCGGTCCAGATGGACCGTGAATGGAGCCTTGGCCGTGGCCACACCATCATTCCCGGCGGGCAGGTCCGGCCCCAGCAACTCGCCCGCAAACGTGTCTTCCCCGGTCACCACCATTTCGAGCCGCGTGCCCCCGGTGGTCTCGCCCGCCTGCCGGGGTCGGCCCGGTTCCGTGTAGTGGGAGAACGTCCCCTGGGTGCCCCGCAAATCGGGCACGCACATGGCCGACAGCATATGGCCCGGGTAGTTGTCAGGCGGGAAAGTGATGGGCACCCGCAGGATGGTACTGGGCACCCCCTGTTCGGCCAGGGTCTTCCAGAAGGGTTTAGATCGGCGCAGCAGTTCGATGCGTGGTTTGGCCCGGCCCACGGTCAGGGGGCCCAGGCGGCGCGGTTCACCGGCGGTTATACGTGTCGACGACAGAACGGGGCCGTGGGTGCGCAGGTCACGGGTCAAAAAATCGAAGATGTTGTGCCCGCCGGCATCGGTACCCGTGGCAAAAGTCGACCAGCCCACGGGGGACATGGGCGGCATGGTAGTGGCCAGGTGCCGATAACCGCCGGCATCGGCCAACTTCTTCAGGTTGGGCAGTAGACCGCGGGCCATGAAGTCCTCGCAGAGGCGGGGATCCAGGCCATCGAGACCCACCACCACCACGCGGCGAGCCCTGGCATGTCGCGCCCGGCGCCGACTGCGCCAGCGGCGCAGGGCAAAACGCAGCGGCCACAGGAACAGGGCCCCCATGGCCAGCAGCATACCGGCCAGGGCGAAGAGAAAGGAACCGCCCAGGGCGAAACCCGCGCCGGGCCCGATGTAGGCTGCGGCAACCCCGGGGAATACCGTAAATACCGTCAGTACGGCAAGTGCAGCCAGGCGGATCGCGAAGTCGGATGAATAGCGGGACATCATCAGCGGTCAGGCCCGATCCTGTGGTGTACGCGGCGTCGACAGAGTCGTATCGGCGCTGGCGGCGGCACGGAAGGTACGCAGCCAAGCCTTGGTAATCTCGCCGATACGCTAGTGGAGTAACCCTCTTGCGTCAAGGCTGACGCTGGGCGTAAGCCCAGCGTTCTGATAGACTACCTGCGGCCGGAAGTCTATTCCCGACGAGGAGTTGCCCATGCCACTACCCCCCTTCGCCACCCTTATCGCCCCGGAAATGACCTGGGCAGTGTGGACCGTCCTGCTGGCAGCCGCCGCCTTCGGGTACTGGGCCGAGACCACCCGCTGGGGCAGCCGTCTGTCAGGGGCCATCCTGACCATGGGATGCACCTTCCTCCTGTCCAATCTGGGTGTGTTACCCGCCGCCGAGGTGCCGGCCTATGACGTGGTGTGGGGCTACCTGGTTCCCCTGGCCATTCCCCTGCTGTTGCTGCGGGCTGATCTGCGCCGCATCCTGCGTGAGGCCGGGCCCACCCTGGCCGCCTTCGCGATAGGGGCTGTCGGCACGGTTATCGGCACCTGGATCGCCTTCCGGTTGGTACCCCTGGGAGAGGAAGGCTGGAAACTGGCGGCCATCTTCTCGGCCACGTACATCGGCGGCTCCATGAACTACGCTGCGGCCGCCGCCGCGGTGGACCTGCAGTCGGGCGACCTGCTTTCGGCCGGAGTAGCAGCCGACAACCTGGTCATGGCACTTTATTTCCTGGTGCTTTTTGCCCTGCCGGGCATCAAACGCCTGCGCCGTCACTACCCCGACCGCCAGCATGACGGGCGTGTGGTGGAGGGCGGATTGGCGGCCCATGCCGTCTTCCCGTCGCCGACACGGCTGGCCATGGCCCTGGCTCTGGCCCTCTGCCTGTGTGCCCTGGGCTTCATGGGTGCCGACGTGATCGGCTGGCACGGCGGTGGCATCCTGGTGGTGACGGCGTTGACGGTGGTGGTGGCCACTGCCCTGCCTGGTCCCATGGGACGACTGGAGGGAGCGGACACGGCAGGCGCCTTCCTCATGCAGATCTTTTTCGCGGTGATCGGGGCCAGTGCCAACGTACTGGTGGGGATGCGGGTGGGTCCGATGCTATTCGTCTTCGCGGCGCTGATCCTCACGGTGCACCTGGCGATCCTCCTGTTGGCCGGCCGTCTGCTGAAGCTGGACCTGGCGGAGTTGGTTGTCGCGTCGAACGCCAACATGGGCGGCCCCACCACGGCGGCAGCCATGGCCGTGGCCCGACGCTGGGGTGCCTTGGTGATGCCGGCCATCCTCTGCGGCACCCTGGGCTATGCGGTGGCCACATTCATGGGCGTCGCCCTGGGACACTGGTTGCGTTGACCGGCCCCATGTCTGTGGATTGACCGCATGTATCCTGTTCGGCAGATCGTGTCCCTCATGACAGGACCCCGGCGGGATTCCGTTCCCGCCGGGGTCCATGGCATTCCATTGCCGTATTGCCGCTCCTTCGGATGGGCCACCGGTGTCCCCGTCTAGCGGGGCAACAACCGGTATCCTAGGAACAACCCGTGGTCGCACCACAATTGTTGCACTTGTAGCAGGCACCGTTGCGCACTGTCACTGAACCGCACTCGGGGCAGGGCGGGCTGTCGGCCTGGGCCTTGAACACCGCGTGCTCCTCGGCCATGGTTATGCGACCGGAACCGCCCGCCGCAGCGGACAAGGACTTCAGCTTGCGCTCTACCACGGCCCGAGCCTCCTTGACCACGGCTACTTCGCGGGTATCCTCCACACCGTCAGCCTGGGTACCGTCAGCGTCACCCGCCTTGTCCCCGAACTTCAGGTCCAGCCAGCGGAAGATGTAATCCATCACCGACTTGGCAATGGGTATGTCCTTGTTGGTCGTGAAACCGCTGGGTTCAAAGCGCTGGTGGCTGAACTTGTTGATCAGCACCTTCAAGGGTACGCCGTACTGCAGCATGATCGACACGCTGGTGGCAAAGCTGTCCATCAAGCCGCTTACCACCGAGCCTTCCTTGGCCATGGAGATGAACATCTCGCCCGGCTTGCCGTTGGGATAGAGCCCCACTGTCAGGTAACCCTCGTGTCCGCTGATGGAGAACTTGTGGGTGACCGCTGCCCGCTCGTCCGGTAACCGCACCCGTTGGGGCTTGGGCGGGGCCGAGTGATCTGCCGCGGCCTTGTCCTCGGCGGCCTGGGACGTATTCAGGGGCTGCAACCGCTTGCTGTTGTCACGGTAGATGGCCACCGCCTTGAGACCCATCTTCCAGGCCTCGATATAGGTCTGGGAGATCTCTTCCACCGTGGCATCCTCGGGCAGGTTCACCGTCTTGCTGATGGCTCCCGACAGGAACGGTTGCACCGCCGACATCATGCGCAGGTGGCCCATGTAGTCGATGTAACGCTCGCCGTTGGCCGGGCGGAAGGCGCAATCGAACACGGGCAGATGCTCGTTCTTGAGGTGCGGCGCCCCCTCGATGGTCTCGTTGTCCTCGATGTGCTTGAGGATGCCCTGGATCTCCTGGTCCTCGTAGCCCAACCGCTCAAGAGCATCCGGCACGGTGTTGTTGACGATCTTCATCAGGCCGCCGTCCACCAGCTTCTTGTACTTCACCAGGGCGATGTCCGGCTCCACGCCGGTGGTATCGCAGTCCATCATGAAGCCGATGGTGCCCGTGGGAGCCAGCACCGTCACCTGGCTGTTGCGGTAACCGTAGTCGTGGCCCAGGGCGTAGGCCTCGCGCCATACGGTCTCGGCCTCCTCCAGCAGGGTTTCGGGCACGCGATTGGCGTTGATCTTGTTAACCGCCGCCCGGTGCTTGCGGATCACTTCCAGCATGGCCTCGCGGTTCTCGGGATAACCCGCGAAAGGACCGGTGTGACTGGCGATTTCCGCCGAGGTCAGGTAGGCCTGTCCGCACATGAGTGCGGTAATGGCCGCGGCGTAGTCCCGGCCCTCGTCACTGTCGTAGGGCAGGCCGCGATCCATGAGCAGGGCACCCAGGTTGGCGAAACCCAGCCCCAGGGGACGGAAGCGGTGGCTGTTGGCCTCGATCTCGTCCCGCGGGTAGCTGCTGTTGCCCACGATGATTTCCATGGCCAGGATCATCAAGCGGCTGGCGTGGCGGAATGCCTCCGCGTCGAGCTCGCCCTCGGGCGTGCGGAATTTCATGAGGTTCAGCGACGCCAGGTTGCAGGCCGAATTGTCCAGGAACATGTACTCGCTGCAGGGATTGGAGGCATGGATGCGATCGGTGACCTTGCAGGTGTGCCAGTCGTTGATCGTGGTATCGAACTGCATACCCGGATCACCGCAGATGTGGGTACCTTCGGCGATCTTGCGCATCAGGTCACGGGCCTTGTACGTATCCATGGGCCTGCCGTCGGTGATGGCGTGGGTGGTCCAGTCGCCGTCATCCTCCACCGCGCGCATGAATTCGTTGGTGACCCGCACCGAATTGTTGCTGTTCTGGAAGAAGACCGAATTGTAGGCCTCGCCACCGAAACTGCCGTCGTAGCCCTGGTCGATCAGGGCCCAGGCCTTGCGTTCCTCGTTCACCTTGCAGTCGATGAACTCCTCCACGTCGGGATGGTCGATGTCCAGAATGACCATCTTGGCCGCGCGGCGGGTCTTGCCGCCGGACTTGATGACGCCGGCAAAGGCGTCGAAGCCGCGCATGAAACTCACCGGTCCCGAGGCCTGGCCACCGGCGGTGAGCTGCTCACGACTCGAGCGCAAGGTCGACAGGTTGCTGCCCGTGCCGCTGCCGTACTTGAAGAGCAGGCCCTCGGTCTTGGCCAGATCCAGGATCGACGCCATGGTGTCGTCCACCGAATTGATGAAGCAGGCGGAACACTGGGGCCGCTTCTCGACACCCACGTTGAACCATACCGGTGAATTGAAGGCGGCCAGTTGGTTCACCAGCAGATGCTTCAACTCGGCCTGGAAGGTGATGGCGTCCTCGTCAGTGGCGAAGTAGCGGTCCTTGACGCCCCACTCGGTGATGGAGTCGGCGACACGTCCCACCAGCTGCCGGACCGAGACCTCCCGCTCCGGTGAGTCCTGGCCGCCCCGGAAGTACTTCGAGACAACCACATTGGTGGCCATCTGCGACCAGTTCTGCGGAACCTCACAACCGTCCTGGCGGAACAGTTCCTCACCCTTGTGGTTGGCGATGACGGCTGAGCGCGTTTCCCAGGTCAGTTCGTCGAAGGGATCGCTTCCCGGTGTGGTGTTGCGTCGCGTAATCGACAGCCCCCCACCCTTGAGCCGCACCTCTTCGCCGGCGACCACGTCCGCGCCGGACGCAGCAGCCATCGTCTCGAGATGGGCGGTCTCCGCTCCGCTTCCATATACGGCGCCCTCACCCACTGCCTGCATTTTCCTGCGATCCATACGATCCGCCATGATCGATCTCCTTTCCCAGCTCCGTCTGGGCTCAGAAACGTAAGGAGTTTCCGGGCCATGCTATTCTCGATGCCCAATCCGGTGCCGCCTGGGGCACGTATAAATTCATCTCGTAATCGGGCTTGATGTCTTGTGTGGCCGAGATCCCAAAATCACCCTCTGTACCCCAATATATAGCGGAATACTCAAGATTTGACCACATTCCCTTGTGGGAGAACCGCACATTAACGCCCCACGACAGCCCCCCGCAAAACAATATTTTTGGACCTGGTTCGCGGAGGGTCCAACAGCGGTGCGAATAGGCTGCTCAGGCCGCGCCACCCCCTGTCCGGAGGCCTCCACAGGGCTTTGGGAAGTTTTTACAAAAAAACAACCAGGCGACATGCGCCAACCCTGCCGGAGGATCCAGGACCTGTCATACCCTGTTTACGGATTTCTGTACCATATTTGTTTTCAGCAGTATACACACAGTTAAACGCGGATTCGAAACCGGTGCTCCACGGAGACGTTCGCCGCTCACCCCCCCGTCTCAGGACCCGGGGGCCAGATGTCCATCGACTACTTCCTGGACCACAACCCGTACCTTGTCCCGCCCGATCCTGAACGCCTCGCGGACCTCTTCCGAATCACCGCTCACCGACATGGGGTCGTCGAGGGGGCGTCTAACCAGACGATCCGGATGAGCCAGGGAAGGCAGGAAACGCCCCGCCTCCCGGCTGAGAGTAATCACCAGGTCGAAGCCGTCGAGATCCAGGGTATCGAACGTCTTGGGATGCTGTCCGTCCATGGAGACACCGACCTCTTCCATGACCCAACGCGTACGGTCGGTGATGCGATAAGTCACCAGCCCCGCACTGGCCGTGCTCCAGTCGGAGGGAAAGAGGTGCCTGGCCCACGACTCGGCCATCTGGCTGCGGCAGGAGTTGGCGGTGCACACGAACAGGACATTCACGCTTCTGCCCCGGGTTCGATATCCAGCAGGGCATCCCCCTGGGCCACTACCTGGCCCGGTTCCACATGTACCGCCGCCACGGTACCGGCCACCGCTGCCGTGCGCTCGGTCTCCATTTTCATGGACTCCAGTATCAGGACGGGCTGACCCTCCTGGACGGTGTCGCCGACGTTCACCATGACCCGTACCACTTTGCCTGGCATATTCGCCCGCAGGCCCGGACCGTCGGTGCTCTCCTCCTCGTGGCCGGCATCAGGATCAAAGAGGTGCAAGCGATGGGTCCGGCCCGCCGCGAAGACGAATCGTTCCTCGCCCGCCGCCGCCACCTGCAACCTGTGGCGCCGCCCATCCCAGTCCACGAGCCAGCCCCCGGCGCCGTCGCGACGGGCCATGACTTCCCGGGTTTCACCGTCCACGGTAACGCGCCAGTGGTCACCGAGCGGTGCCACCTCGACCTCGTGCTCCTGATCCCCGATGCGGTAGTGCAGCCTCACTCCTTGTCCTTTCGCTCAAAACCCGAACCGGCTATTCAAGACCTCGCAACCGGAATCGGCCCAGATGTTCCCAGGGTCCACTATCGTCCCTGGCACCGTCGATACCATTGACCGGAACCGACGCCGTTGACTGCTCGGCCACCGCCGCGGTGATCATGGCCAGCACGGAGTCGTCGGCACGGCCGGACTTCCACCCGGCCATGCGCTCGGCCAGGAACCCGGTGTGCAGGTCGCCCCGTCCGAAGGCATCGTCGGCCAGGATGGCCAACAGGTACTCGATATTGGTGGTCACGCCCAACACGGCATAATCCCGGAGAGCCGCGGCGGCCCGGTCGATGGCCGCTGCTCGATCGCCGGCATGCACACTCAGTTTGGCGATCAGCGGATCGTAGTGGATACCGATTTCGTCGCCACGTCGCACGCCAGTATCGACGCGCACACCGGGCCCCGCGGGATCGACCAGCCCGACCAGGCATCCCAGGGAGGGCATGAAATCCTGTTCCGGATCCTCGGCATAGACCCGGCACTCGATGGCGTGGCCGTGGACCGTCAGGTCCTCCTGGCGCCACGGCAGGGTTCCGCCGGCCGCCACTTCGATCTGGGCCCGCACCAGATCCGTGCCCGTGATCAACTCGGTCACCGGATGTTCGACCTGCAGGCGGGTGTTCATCTCCAGGAAGTAGTAGCCGCCGTCGGGGTCGAGCAGAAATTCCACGGTACCCGCTCCGACGTAGCCCACCGCCCGGGCGGCCGCTACCGCCGCCTGTCCCATGTCCCGGCGCAGATCGTCGGTCAGGGCGGGTGACGGCGTCTCCTCGATGATCTTCTGGTGGCGCCGCTGGATGGAGCACTCGCGCTCGAAGAGGTGGACCGCATTGCCTGCCGCGTCGCCGAAGATCTGGAATTCCACATGGCGGGGCTGTTCGATGAATTTTTCAAGGTAGATCCTGCCGTTGCCGAAGGCGCCCTTGGCCTCCCGGGCCGCCGCTTCACAGGCGGCCATGACGGCTTGCGGATCCGTGACCAGGCGCATGCCCTTGCCGCCCCCGCCGAAAGCGGCCTTCACCATGACTGGGCAACCCAACTGTGCCGTGGCCTCGGCCACGACATCGGCGGGGAAGCCACCCTCGGCGTCGGGGTCAGGCAACAGCGCACCGGGCACCACGGGCACCCCCGCTTCCTCCATGACCGCCCGCGCCGCTGTCTTCTCGCCCATGGTGTCGATGACCTCGGGCGAAGGACCGATGAAGACCAGACCTGCCTCCAGGCAGCGACGGGCGAAACCCGCGTTCTCGGCCAGGAAGCCATAGCCCGGATGAACGGCGTCGGCCCC
>Ga0164315_10002866_pt1 | contig 13307 bp, 11 predicted proteins | sample GuaBasSedimGuay6_FD_113737 | JGI IMG/M metagenome (GOLD analysis project Ga0164315, IMG submission 113737) | Subseafloor sediment microbial communities from Guaymas Basin, Gulf of California, Mexico - Guay6, Core 4569-2, 0-3 cm | ecosystem: Environmental > Aquatic > Marine > Hydrothermal vents... | reverse complement strand
TATTAAAGCCCAGGGCAACGCCCTGGGAAATTAATTGTAATTATTTAGCCCTGAAAGGGCGCTTTATTAAAGCCCAGGGCAACGCCCTGGGAAATTAATTGTAATTATTTAGCCCTGAAAGGGTGCTTTATTAAAGCCCAGGGCAACGCCCTGGGAACAGGCGCCCTTTTCACCAGAATAACAACGAACAAGCCCGCCAGGTGCGATTTAAAATTTTAATGTGCCCTTTCAGCGCCTGGGGCGTTGCCCAAGCTATAATAATAAGCCCCGTTGGGGCTGAGTAGTTACAATTAATTTTTTGAATTAAATTAACATAAAAAAAATTAACCAACTCTGGGGAACGAAGGTGAAGTGCCTTCTGTGTGTTTACCAACATACTATCAAATTGATTTCTAATTCCCAATTCCCATATGTTACATCCCCCCCATTCCTGACTCATTCTTAATAATGAATTTACCTTCAGCAATATTAGAACGTATCGTTGATGCCATATTATTCAAATCCAAACCCGTACCCACCCCAGTATAAACGGCTTGCAGAGTATATTTTCCGCCCAAATTTGCCGGCACCGTAAAATCAAGAACACGGTGACGTGTTTGTGTCGCCACTACGTTAGTTTGCCACGGTTGGGGTTCTTGATGGAGGTGCCATGGTTGTGCTTTATTTTCCTGATGAGTCGCAAACCATAATACCTCTCCCGCAGAAATGGTTACCCAAATATCCACTGGGATGGTTCGGGCGGTTGTCTCAACTAAATCAACCGCCCATTGTTCCCCAACGGAATATTGTGGCTCTAAACCTTCAAACGCTAATTGGCTTAATTCGATTTTGCCTAACTTAAGGGCTTGCAATTGCCGCGTGATTTGCGTCACGAGATCACGAAGGAGATCTTGATGCAACATTTCTTCTTCTGCCCACATTGCCAACACTGCGGTTTCGTCAAACAAGTAATCACGCAATAAGCTGATAACTCGTTTTTCCATTAGAACAGTGCCATCGGGTTTGCGAACTTCCATTTCGACGCGAAAAGTTAACTCAAATTCTTCAAGTTTGCCCGACACTGGCGATACTGATAACACTCGCCGGTTAGCGGTTTCATTGCGTAAATACACGACAGCTTGCGCGGCGCTGGCAATGGGCACAACTTGCACGCCTGCCTCAGTGAGACGACGTGCGACTTCTTCAGCTGTGTTGTCAGCAGACTCCGATTGGATATGCACCAAAGATACGTCAAAGCTAACCGCCCCACGCAGATGAAAACCACCACAGCCACTCATAAATAGTAGCCCAGTTATCAATGCAACATGCAGCCTGAAACCTGAAAAGCGATAACTGATAATTGATTTCCACATTGGATAAAAAACGTTAGCTTGGAATTGATAATTAATAACTGATTTCATGCAACCACCACATTGACCAGTTTTTTGGGGACGACAATCACTTTTTTTACGGTTTTATCCGCTATAAAGTGTTGTACCTTTGGCTCATTTAAAGCAGCCGTTTCAATGGTTTGCTTATCCGCATCCACCGCTACTGTGATATGCCCCCGTAATTTGCCGTTGACTTGCACGACCATTTCCAATTCCTCGCGGATCAACGCACTTTTATCAACTTGCGGCCATGGGGCATCAAGGATTAATCCCGAATGCCCTAGCGCTTGCCATAAGACTTGGGTGATATGAGGTACGATGGGCGAGAGCATGATGACGACCGCTTCTAAGCCTTCTTGCATCACCGCACGATTTTGTGGCGTGTCTTTGGCACCGCTTAAACGGTTGAGCAACTCCATCATGGCTGCAATTGCAGTGTTAAATGTATAACGGCGGCCGAGATCATCGCTGACTTTGGCAATGGTTTCATGGACTTGACGACGCAAAGTCCGTTCCTCATTGCTCAACTTGTTAGGTTGTAATGCCGGTGCCGGCTGCTCAATATGTATAACTAATTGTTTCCAAAGGCGTTTCAAAAAACGAGAGGCCCCTTCTACACCACTGTCAGACCATTCTAAGGATTGCTCCGGCGGGGCGGCAAACATAATAAATAAGCGCACAGTATCGGCCCCATATTTATCGATCAATTCTTGGGGATCCACTGTGTTGCCTTTGGACTTTGACATTTTGGTACCGTCTTTGAGCACCATGCCTTGTGTCAATAAGCGGCTAAACGGTTCATCGTTTTTGACTAAACCTTCATCACGCATTAAACGGTGGAAAAACCGGGCATACAATAAATGTAATATCGCATGTTCAATGCCACCAATATATTGATCCACTGGCAACCAGTAATGGGCACGCTCATCTAACATGCCGGTGGTACAATCCGGACTGGCATAACGGGCGTAATACCAAGATGATTCCATAAATGTATCAAAGGTATCGGTTTCGCGCTGAGCATCTTTACCGCATTGAGGACATTTAACATTAGAAAAAATTGGGTCTTGTTTTAAAGGCGAACCGGTTTCAGCCATATCCACATTTTCCGGCAAAACGACGGGTAACTCTTTTTCGGGTACCGGCACTGTGCCGCAATCCGGACATTCAATCATTGGAATGCGGCAACCCCAATAACGCTGCCGGGATATGCCCCAATCGCGTAAACGGTAATTGACTACCCGTTGCCCTTTTCCACGTTCTTCCAAATATTCTGCAATGGCAACAAAGGCCTGTTGTGAGGTTAAATCGCTAAATTGACCAGAATTGATTAACACGCCTTTATCAACAAAAGCGGCCTCAAGTTTTTCTGCCGGTTGCCCGTCGGTTGGCATAATCACTTGTTTAATGGGTAAGCCATATTTTTGGGCAAATTCAAAATCGCGTTGATCATGGGCGGGTACCGACATCACTGCGCCGGTGCCGTAGCTCATTAACACAAAATTCGCCGCGTACAATGGCAATGCTTCACCGGTAATGGGATGAATCGCCTTTAAGCCGGTGTCCATGCCCAATTTGTCCATGGTTTCAAGTTCGGCCTCGGCCGTGCCGGTTTTAGCACATTGTTGAATAAAATCAGCAAGTTGGGCATTATTCACTGCTGCTTGTTGGGCCAAAGGGTGTTCCGCAGCGACGGCGACATAAGTAGCCCCTATCAAAGTATCAGGCCGTGTGGTGAAAACGGTTAAATCTTCATCGCCCACCTTAAATTGGATTTCCACCCCTTCGGAGCGGCCTATCCATTGATGTTGCATTTTACGCACCGCATCAGGCCAACCGTTTTCCAACGTGTCCAACCCTTGCAACAACTCTTGTGCATAAGCAGTGATTTTCAAAAACCACTGCGAAATTTCGCGCCGTTCAACTAACGCACCAGATCGCCAACCGCGCCCGTCTATGACTTGCTCATTGGCTAACACGGTTTTATCAACGGGATCCCAATTCACTGGGGCGGTTTTTTTATACACTAGCCCTTTTTTATACAATTGAACAAATAACCACTGCTCCCACCGGTAATAATCCGCATCACACGTTGCTAATTCACGGCTCCAGTCGTAACCTAAACCGAGCCTTTTCAATTGTTTACGCATATAAACAATATTTTCGCGTGTCCATTTGGCGGGGGGGACTTTATTTTCAATGGCTGCATTTTCCGCCGGCAAACCAAACGCATCCCAACCCATCGGCTGCAAAACATTTTTGCCCTGCATCCGCTGATAACGCGCAATCACATCACCGATGGTGTAGTTGCGGACATGCCCTATATGTAAGCGTCCGCTGGGATAAGGAAACATGCAAAGGCAATAAAATTTTTCCTTATTAGGATTTTCTACTGCTCGAAACGACTGCTCGGTTTCCCAGCGTTTTTGGATCTCTAATTCAATGGTTTCGGGAGTGTATTGTGCTTGCATGGATTTTATGTGTTGTTGGAATTAATAAAAAAATTAATGAGTGTAATGGTCAAAATGATGTTGAAATGGGTAATAGGTAATGGGGAATGGGAATAGGGACAATAGAATTTATACCAATTTAATGTCACCCATTGATTTCATTGAAATTCGGTAACTACTCAGCCCCAACGGGGCTCCTTATTATAGCCTGGGGCAACGCCCCAGGTGCAGGTGTTTATGAAGTGAAAGCCCTGAAAGGGCGCATTAAAATAAAATCAAAAATCAAGGTTCCCAGGGCGTTGCCCTGGGCTTTAATAAAGCGCCCTTTCAGGGCTTTTAAGTTACATAAAATCAAGGTGGAGAGGGCGCAGCCCTGGGCTTTAATAAAGCGCCCTTTCAGGGCTGAGTAGTTACGAAATTCGTAATTACATAAATGTAAAAAAATCAGGTTCCCAGGGCGCAGCCCTGGGCTTTAATAAAGCGCCCTTTCAGGGCTGAGTAGTTACGAAATTCGTAATTACATAAATGTAAAAAAATCAAGTACTTAATATTAAATCGGTATAATGTCTAATTATATTACCCTTCTCAGTGTATGCGCCGATTCCCAATTCCCAGTTCCCAATCGCGCCTAAAATTTTTGTGCACAAAAATTTTTGCGTAGATCCCAATTCCCAATTCCCAAGATTTTGGAGTTTTGCACTCTATTAATTAATAATAACGCAAAAAAAGGAAAGGTAAAAGAAATGAGAGAAAAGGGTGGGGTGGTGAAAGTCAGGGCAAAACCTTCAAGGTTTCCAAAACCTTGAAGGTTTCTAATTACTGGGGCAAAACCGTAAAGCGTTTCCAAAATCTTGAAAGTTTGTAACTGGTTTCGGGAATTTATCCGTTATGAACGAAATTACACGATGGCTGTGGGGAATTTAAGAGGTACAATTTTCCAATTGTAAAAAATGGATACGCCCCCCTTGAGTACCAATAACAATATTTACGCCATCAGGGGCAACCACGCAACTACTTAATTTGCCCTTGATATTAAAACTGGTTAGCAATGAACCGGTTTGCAAGTCCCACAGCTTCAAAGTGTTATCCCATGATCCTGAGATCACTTTTGATCCGTCGGGCGTAATAGCCACCGTCTCAATGTAATCCGCATGACCACTCAGGGTGCGTATTTCATCCCCCGTGTTTAAATCCCACACTTTCAGCGTTTTATCCCATGAGGCCGAAACCGCCTGTAAACCGTCGGGGGTAATAGCGACCGCGGTCACAAAATAAATGTGGCCTTTTAGGGTATAAAGTGCTTTTCCTGTGTTTAAATCCCATATTTTTACTGTATTATCTCTTGCGGCTGAAACTGCCTTTGTTCCATCAGGCGTGACAGCGACATCGGTGATCCAATCAGAATGATCCGTTAGCGTGTGTAGTTGATTATCTGTCTCTAAAGTCGATATGTCCCAAACTTTCAACGTGTGATCTCTGGAGCCGGAAATGATTCGGGAACCATCGGGTGTCATCGCTAACGCAGTGAGTCGATTAAAATGCGCTTGTTGGAACGTCAAGTGATCAATACCCGTGCTTAAGTCCCAGACTTTTAGTGATTTATCTTCTGAGGATGAAACCGCAAAAGAACCGTCTGGCGTGATAACAATGCCAGTGACACGATTATGATGGCCTTCAAGGGTGAGTAGTTCCATGCCATCGTGTAACTGCCAGACTTTCAAGGTTTTATCATTGGAAGCGGAAAGAATATAAAAGCCAGATGGAGTCATCGCCAGTGCGGTGACCGCATCCGTATGACCGCTGACAGTGCGTAGGTGTTTAAGTGAAATAGACATATAATTTTACGGAATTTGCACAGTAAATTGTCCGGGCACAGTAATGCTAATCATACCGGCCCAATTACACATTAATTTTGAGGTACTATTTAAGGCCGTCATGTCGCCAATCAAGACGGTGGGTGCGCCAACGATCCAAAGTGCAACGGTAAAGGGTATGCAGGGCATCGGTGCCAATACCCCAAGCGCGGCCGCAGTTGCCGCGGCCACAGTGGGATTGGCCAAACTGCTACACATACCAAACGGCAATATGTTGACCATGGGCTTGTTATCCATAATATTCGCGGCCGGCATCGCACCGCCGGCCGTCATGACGCGATTTACCGGTAGCACCATGATCGAGGAAGGGGCAAGCCCAAACATGCATTGCAGCATCGCCCCCATACAAACTGGTTGTGCCATGATTTCATTGTCATTTTTGTTTTCAGTTATCAGCTTTTGGTAATGGGTAATGGGTAATGGGTCAAAAAATCATTAATTATACGGCTTACCAATTAGAATTACCAATAACAAATGACCAACATTCCTCGAAAAGTCATCCCTCACAAGAGCTTGGTGCTTTCTTCAGCCCCATTTATCCATTTCCTAAAACCTATTACCCATTACCAATATCTTGATAATGACACCCCCAGAAAATGGGCTCAAGTACCTTGCTTCACAAAACGTCGGTGGAGGCTTAAAGGTACACTTTCTAAGCTATTGACGCTTTGATGCATAACGAAGTTCTGCATCCTCGCCGACGCAATGCTCGCCCCATATCGCGGGCAGTACCATCGCCCGGCTGCATCAATGATTAAATCCAACGCATCGAAAGTGCCGGAACAAAGCCAATGCCTTGGCAGCCTTACGCAACACCGGTACTCATATCATGCCACATTAAGCCATTCCTTATAAACGTGAGTTCTACTTTAATCTCAATAAGTTATAAAATGATAATTTTATCAATAAGTTATAATAAAGTTGTTATTTGATGGAGTCCAAACTTTAGTTTGGGTGGTGGTCCAAACTAAAGTTTGGACTCCTAAAAACGTCAGGTTAAAAAAATAAAATCGCTTTATATTCAGCTAATTACACATAACCTATTGATTTAACTATCTTCTATTTATAACTGCTGCAAAAAATAAGTCGAACTCACGTTAGAAAAGGAGGATTAAAAATTAAAAAAAGGAGCCTCTTGCAAAACTTCTTAAACATTCCCCAGGTTTCACCTGGGGCTATTCACGTTTTCAGGCAAAAGTTTTTGCGCGCAAAAACTTTTGCCTGAAAACCCCTTTGGGGTTGAGATTTTTAAAATCTGCCTGGCGCTATTTAAGAAAACCTGGGGCAACCCCGTAGGGGTTGAATTTGAATAGCCCCAGGTGCCAACCTGGGGTTTTGCAAGAAGCTCAAAAGGCTTGCATTTTTTTTTCGTGTTAAAAAACATATCATTCCATCTGGGGCAACATCGAAAATGAGCCATCCAATTGTGTGGCATACACTGCTGACGCTATCGATATCGCAACCAAGTACGCGGCGAAAACTCTAACTTGAACATATCAAAACCATAATTTGAGCCTTGACGTTTGACAAGACTATCTTTTATGGGTGTACTTTAGCACCTGCTAAAGTATGAAGGCTATATTAGTTTATTAGAAAACTCTAAATCTTTGCTATGGTGATGAAAAGTGCATCGATGGCTGGTTCAGAAATGGCTAATAAAAACAGGTATATTGGATACAACTGATTTCGATGCCAAAGTTTTTGCGCGCAAAAGTATAAAAACGGGATCCGTTTTTGGTTGCTTGATTTTCACCACCCCTGGGTTAGGGCTAACGTAGGGTATAAGAATACTAAGGGAGGCATAATTTATATCGGCACCTTTGAAAAGGAAATATTGTGGGGGTTGATGATTATAAAAGGCTAATGGATGATATTCCAAATAAAATCCAAAACCACTTAGGATCAGCAAATAAATAACTCCCGCCAACAGCTTTCGCGTCAAAGTAAAAACTTTGGCGCGAAAGCAGTTGTCTAATAGCTCAAGTACCCTAAAGGGCACTTCACCCGAATAGGGGGAAGTTAATTTTTATTCGATCCTTAGGGATTTTGTGCGATATAAATTTACATGAAAGTTCTGGAAAATACACTATCGAAATAGATGTAAAGCCTTATAACGTACCCAATCAAGGGAAATATCATTATCTGCGTTTTAGTACCAAACCAGAATTGAAAGGCGCTGTGCTAAATGAATTTTTACTGAAAAAAGCCGGCAAAACCTGGGATGATGTCATAGAACCCAATGCAACTTATGCAGATATTGATGAAAATGCTATAGATGTTCATATAATTAATTTCACAAGTCAAAGTTAACGGATACTATCCTATCGAGCGGATAGCATCCGTGAAGTGAAATTATTTTTCTGAAAAACTATATCAAGGTTTTCAAACCAGAAGCGGCAATAAGTCAAAGATTACCTTCCCTTGAAAAAGAAAATGACAACACACTAATTATTTGAAAATTTGAGACTTCTTGAAAACGGAAAACTTAAACGTGCGGCCGTTTTGCTTTTTGGAAAATATCCTGGCAAATTTTTTATCAATGCTTATGCCAAAATCGGGAAGTTCGGAAACTCAGACCACGATTTACAATCGCAAGAAATTGTGGAGGGCAATATCTTTCAATTAGCTGAGCAAATTATTGAAATACTTGATAAAAAATATTTTATCAAAACAATTTCTTATGACGGCTTACATCGGGTTGAAACGGCACCCTATCCATTTGAGGCCATACGCGAAGCTTTGATAAATGCCATTATACATCGCAATTATTTTGGGCAGCCGATTCAAATCAGTATTTACTTGAATAAAATAATGATTTGGAATGTAGGAGAGTTGCCGGAACAAATAACCATTGAGGACTTAAAAAGAAAACACGCTTCATATCCAAGAAATCCTCGATTAGCCGATGTCTTTTTTAAAGGCGGTTTAATTGAAGCCTGGGGACGAGGCACTTTAAAAATCATTAATGAATATATTCAATGTGGATTACCTGAACCGGCTATTGAATTAATGAGTGGCGGTATTGCTGTTACTCTTTACAAAAACTTTTATGCTGAAGAAGTTTTAAAGACATACAACTTAAATTCGAGACAATTTGAAGCTTTATTACTTTGGCGGGATAAAGGTTTCATAACGACTGGTGCTTATAAAGATTATTTTAACTTATCGGATCGAACGGCTTTAAGAGATTTGACACTTTTAGTTGAAATAAAATTATTAATAACAAATGGGGATAAAAAAAGTACAAAGTATCTCTATAAAAAGAATTTGGCGGATAAATGTCGGATAAACGGTGTAAATGTCGGATAAAATCATTTTAATTTTTTCGTGTTAGGATACTATTCTGTCTGGGGTGACATCGAAAATGAGTCAGACAAAAGTGTGGCATACACTGCTGACGTTATCGCAACCATTGTGTCTTATGAATATAAGCAATCCCTTATTAAATGAAAATTAAAATAAAAGGCTTGCAATATAAGTATGCGCTTGTGGTGTGCGTCGCGTTTATCGCTTGGCTAAAAACCCCATAGACAGCCAAAAATAATTTTTTGGTGATGCAAACATAAACCTTTGTACGAAAAAACGGCGTGATTGTTCAGGAGTACAAGGCGAACCTGGTACGAAAAAACGGCGTGCGTGATTGCTCAGGAGTACAAGGCGAACCTGGTACGAAAAAACGGCGTGATTGTTCAGAAGTACAAGGCGAACCTGGTACGAAAAAATAATTATTAATTATTAATTCAAACTTTAACTTATGTTTTGGAATGAGATAGCCTGAAAAATAGGTTTATACTTTCCTTTATTTTAAGTTTTGAAGAGAACCATGTGGACTTAAAAACTTGTTTTTTTGTAGTCAACACTTCGACTCACGGACATCGGCTCGTTTTTAGCAGCCGCTCTGGTAAACTAAAGCGTATTAATGACGAGTTATATCGTCGTTTATTTGTCGCACCTGATGTTAATTTAGAAGGTGTCCCCCAAAAGGTGATTGATGGATTGATTGAAAGTCAAATTTTGGTGCCTCAGTCTGAAGATGAATTGCAAGTTATCCTTCAAGAAAATAAGGACAGTTTATCGGATAATAGCAGTTATGGGATGACAATAGCGGTGACGCAATTTTGTAATCAAGATTGCATTTACTGTGGGCAAGATAATAGCGTCTATAAGGTTTTAAGTCAAAGCCATATTGATCTGCTATTGAAAGAAATTCGCTCGTATCTAAAAAATTACCATCCTAAAGATATGTCTATCACATTTTATGGAGGCGAACCCAGTACCGCTTTGGATACAGTCGTCAGTATTGCAGCTGCCATTAAACAAATTTGTGCTGAAAACAGCATTGCATTTAATGCTGACATGGTTACCAATGGGGTCAATTTTACGCCAAAAGTGATTAATGATCTGCTAAATGTTAATATCAAACAGTATCAAATTACTTTAGATGGTTTAGAATAGCAGCATAATCTGCGTCGCCCATTGAAAACGGGGGGGCGTTCCTTTTTGAAAAGTTATCAAACCATAAAAAGGTTGTCTGAGCATGAAGGCGTAGGCATCGGTATTCGTATTAATATTGATAAGAATAATATCGACTCAGTACCAGAATTACTTAACGTGTTAATCGCAGACGGCTTGCAAAAAAAAGTCTCTGTAGATTTAGCCCCCGTACATCCATGGGGTTCAGATACGACTCGTTACCATTATGAACCACTTTCATTAACAGAATATGCAGAAATAGAATTGGATTTATTAACTTCTATGGTACTTGAAGATTTTCAAGTTCACCTGCTACCTAATCGAAAAAAATCTATATGTACAGTGGCTTTAAACCTTCGTAATGGCTTAGTTGTTGATGCGAATGGAAAATTGTCTCGTTGTTGGGAAGTTCCTTATAGTGAAGTTAAGCCACATAAACACTTTGTACAATACCTGAGCAATCATGCTAATCAGAAAACGCTTTTGGAAGTTGGCTCGTTGAGAAGAGGCATACAAAAATCTAACTGGTTAGGTCAAACTTTTCTTCAAGTGTTTGAAGAAAAAACGATTGAATGCGTTAATTGTCCATTACTGCCCTCTTGTGCGGGACAATGTCCAGTACGATATTTTCAAGATGCTAAACCACCTTGTCCAGTTTGGAAATATAATCTTGAGGGGCGTATCGCACTTAGTTATGCGATTGATCAGGTTGGCAGCGTAGAAGCCTTGAAAAAAACGGTACAAGCAACACAGTCTTAGCGTTCAAACGTAGGGTGCGTCCCACGCACCATTCCTAACGATATTAAACAATTAACTACAAGGATTGTATATAAGAAGGGATTTTACAAACGAGAATAACGAAAGTCAACTTTTTCTCAATACTGCAATGGTAGGGAATCGCTAATAATTAACTACAAGGATTGTATATAAGAAGGGATTTTACGAGCGAGAATAACGAAAGTCAACTTTTTCTCAATACTGCAATGGTAGGGAATCGCTAATTTATGAATAGGGCGATTTTATTTCCAAAACGTACCAAATACCGAATAGAATTCGTTCATTGCGATAAATTCGCGAAGAAATCCTTTTTTATATACAATCCTTGTAGTTATTGTTTTGGCAAGAGTGAACTAACCAAACGACAAAGATTGAGTATAAACAAGAATAATCCCTGCTTATATGCAATCCCCGTCGTTCTTTTTAAGAAGAGGTAACATAATGAATGTCAAATTGAAAACCGTTGTCAGCGCGGCATTGTTAACTAAAAGTGCCAGTTCTTTGGCTGACACTTATGATCGGACAAGCACTGCAAATACGTCTGTGGCTAACACATCTGAATTAGCGACTGATGAACAGTGGATGGTGGATGTTGATACATCATATACACAACGAGCATCTAGTGAAAAATAAAGAAGTTGGTGTCTTTTTAGGGGTTGTGATAGAACCGTACATGCTAATCCGATATCTCCTGGTAGCCGTGTTACAGATTGTGCGACTGAAAAGGAGACAGGTGAATTAGCAACACCCCACAACCTTACCTTTGCTGTTGATCCTTCGGTTGAAACAAAGGATGTCTCATTAATCTTCACAATGTCTGACATACCTGCTTCCGACAAAGATCAGGTATTGTTCTTGGTTCACAGTCCTCGAACCTCGTCTACTCCGCAAATAGCAACGCCCAACTCCCCTGATAAACTGGCACTGGATTTATCTGCGATAGAAATTCTCGCGATCTTTGAGGTTCCCGCATCGAAAATGTTGGATCAATTTCCTACGCGCTTAGGAACGGTTACTCTCCAAGCGCATACGACTATTACCTTCAATGTCAACTTAAACACCAAGGAATTGCCTGCCCTTATACAAGATGACGAAAAAGTGTACCTCCAAACCGCATTAATGTCGAAAGCAGATTTTGATGCTGGGAACTACGATAACATGATCTTGTCTAAGTTAGATACCCTCAGTTTTGTGGATGAAGTATGTCCAGCAGATAAGCCTGATCCTGTGGAAGACTGTGGTAAGTTTGGATGCACGAAACCGGCACCGGAAGTCCAGGCGGAACTCCAACCAGAAGTCCAGGCGGAATCTAGACCAAGAGAGGTGATAAAACCGTGAAAATCGGGAATTGTACATTTTGAATTGGGAATTGGGTTTGTAAGCCAAAAGCAAGCCCAAAAATCAAAACGTGGGCCAGTTTGGCGTTTTGGTGCATCTTCCTTCTAAAAGCCAAACAGCAGTAACTGCGAGTGCTGCGGCAGGTGCTGTTACTTATATCGGTAAATAAGCCATGTAGCTGGGGTGTTAAATTTGGGTTGATTTTGCCCCATTTGTTTCACCCTATTTTTGATTCGCCTGAATTTAGATAGGTGGGGCTAAAGCTTCAACTGAAGAAAAAATCGGATTTCTAAAAAAGAAATCCGATTTTGACCTCTCAACTGAAATTGACGATCTCGACGATTCGTAAGGGAAACCAACGCGCTTTTTACCAAAGAAAGATTATCAAAGCAGTCGTCAGTAATCGTTGCTGGCTGTAAGCATTTTCTTATTTTTAGTACACAAATTCACTCTCCATGTTCTATGCCAACTCGAAACGAATTAAAAGAACTTGCTAAACTTCGCCTAGAAGAAGCGGAAACGCTGTTTGATGCAGGTTTATATGATGGTTCGGTTTACATTTGCGGATATGTCATTGAATTTGCATTAAAAGCGAGAATTTGTAAGTTATTGGATACAAATGAATATCCATCTTCTGGTAAACTCAAATCGGCTTATGCGGTTCATGATTTTGAGCAACTTCTTTTATTGTCAGGGCTTCAAAAAAAGATAAGTTTGGCTCATGCAAACTTGCATACTAATTGGTCTATAATAATACCTTGGAGTCCGGAAATGAGATACCAACCTAAGGGCACTATTTCCAAAAACAAAGCCAAAGAAATATTGGATGCCGTGCGCGATAAACCTAATGGAGTCTACCGATGGATAATGAAATACTGGTGTCGAGGTTCAAGTTTTTGCGCGCAAAAACTTGAACCTCGACAAGAATTCGGTAAAATGACCAGAATTCTCAAGCAAGAAAAAGGGCCGCTATCATTGTTAATGCTCAAAGCTTTTGATGCAGAGATGTTTGATTATTGGAATTT
>Ga0164315_10002864_pt1 | contig 13313 bp, 10 predicted proteins | sample GuaBasSedimGuay6_FD_113737 | JGI IMG/M metagenome (GOLD analysis project Ga0164315, IMG submission 113737) | Subseafloor sediment microbial communities from Guaymas Basin, Gulf of California, Mexico - Guay6, Core 4569-2, 0-3 cm | ecosystem: Environmental > Aquatic > Marine > Hydrothermal vents... | reverse complement strand
CCCATTTGTAGCATAACCCCAACATTTAACCCCTCTGCTTCTATCCATTTTAAAATTAAAGGGTTTTCTCTTGGTGACCTTCTAATATGAATATGATCATCTGCAGAATACCAACCTAATTCCGGCATATTCACCCACCTTTTCATTTCAATATTCAGTTCTTTTTGTTCTCCTTCATCTAATGTTATTTTAATTGTTTGATCTAAATATTCTACTCCTTTTGAAAGGTGAACCTGATATTTACCGGCATCTAATTCAATGTTAAATACACCATCAACATAAAAAGAATCATCAGGTTGAAAACCGAATCTTTCCGGTTTGTCATCTCTGCCATACATTATTGATATTGCTTCATTAGGGAGGGCAGTTTCATCACCATTTGAATCGATTATTCTTACACGGACCGGGGTATGTTTTTCACTATTCTCTTCTGTGATCATTACTTTAAGTAAAGATTTCTGTTTCTGACTTTGTATTTGCGAAACAGATAAAAAAATAACTACAATTAAAACAGATAAGCGCTTTGAAAAGATCATTGTTTTATTTTTTAAAACTTAAATATAGCTATTAAATATATATCTCTAACTGTATAATTAATATTCGACGCATCAAACCCATTGGTTCCAGCCTGACGTGATGAAAATGTAATTTGCTCAGAACCATCCATTCTCACGCATATAATCCTTCATGCTAAAGACGGAAGCACTTCATATACTTCATTCATTAATCCTGCGAAGAGGTCAAAAAATCGTTTTGCATCAATATTTAACATTGAAACCGGCTCAGAATCATATAAATAAAAAAACTGCCCTTTTACGGACAGTTTTAAAATTATTTTCAATATTAGAAATATTACCTTTAGTCATCACAAGTTCCCAGATAATCATCTTTGTGATGTGCCATATGTCCCCATATCGCATTTACACTTACACAGATAGTTTTACCTTCATGACAGATGTAAACCTTTTTATTCTTTTTTCCACAATATTCGTAATCACTATTGTTTCTATTGTCATGCTTTTTATCATCATCATTTTGTTTCAGATGCCAAAAGATGGTAGATTCCCAGTAAAGACCAGCACTCTGGTCAGCAACACCCAGACTTGAATTGAGGGACATATTATTTATATCAATAGCCTGAATCATAAGAGCTCCATCTCGATATTCACCACCTGGCCCTCGTGCATTATTTACTACTGTTTTCGTTTCTGTAGGAATCAGACCATTATAAACATTTGCTGCATCAAGCCCAACGATAAATTTTAAACTCGTTAATTGAGTTGCATTTTTAGATTCTCCTAGTGAGTAGACTTCCAGTGCATTTCTTTGTCCATTCAAATATGCATCAACTTTTGCCTGATAATCCATAACAGAAATCAAATTACCATTAATCTCAAGTTGAACATCCCGCGATAAATTAGCGTTGCCAATAATAATATAAAATTGTTCAGAATCATTTGGAACACCGAACTCCATATCATTTATATTGCGTAGACCTTTTCCCTTTTTCTTATCGCCATTCAAAATATTGAAGTAATCAACAATATTTGTATCATATTTCTCATCATATCTATGTGTATGTGCATCCGTTTTTCCATCGTTAAAATCGTAGACTAAATGGGATGTATCTACATCAAAATGGGCATTGTGAATTCCAGCATCACTATCATCTTCATTATCATCATTTTCATTATTGTCACCGTCATAGGATCTATCATCTGAACCGTCATCACTTCCATCATCTGAACCATCATCACTTCCATCATCTGAACTATCATCTGAACCATCATCACTTCCGCCATTAGAGCCATTATCAGTACTATCATCATTATAACTGTCATCTTCATCATTACCTCCAGAGGAATCATCGGTAAAACTCGCACAAGCATCAACAGCCATTTGCAAAGTTCCTTCTAATTCATCTAAATCAGTTAAAACTGTTTTAACACCATCGGTATCAAGTAAGGTAATTGGATAAAAAATGTAAAATTCATAATTAGAAGTTGAAGCAATTAATGTATCACTATAAGAAAATGCATCAATAAAAGAAATTAATTCTTCATCTGAATTGATTTCCCTCATGTCCGGCTCCGGATCATCTCCTGAGTAAACTTCAAATATCATTGGATATAAAAAATGAGTACATTGATCATCCTCAACAGTACCCTTGCTCATAGACGATTTATTAGCATTGCTTTTTGACGAGTTATTATTTAAATCACTTTTAATTGCAGCTTTCATTAATGAAAGCACCTTCGCGTCTTTAGTCAGTCTATTTTCTGTACTCACAGGGAATCCTTCAAAATTACTCTGGCAAAATGAAAGCAGTAATAATGGCACGATTAATAGATATTTAAACATGCTCAACCTAATTTTAGTAGTTTTCTTTTTCATAGCGTTTTTAATTAATGTTATTTTTATAGCACAATAATGGTTAATTAGTTGAATAACCAATCCATACTTATCATGTCCATAAAAATGTTAATCCTTTTTATAATTGTTTCTAAACCCGTCTTTTAGAGTTTAGTCTATTCTTTTTCTTAAAATAGTAACGAATTTTATCTGAAGATATTATGTTTAAAACCCAAATATCAAGCAATTAGACTTGAATACTTTTTAATTGATGTTTGTCAATGTTCCAACTATTATGGATATCAATTGCATGCAGTATGGTCTATAAAATATATTTATTGGTTATAATTACGGAATAACCACACCTCAGGTTATTTTCATAAATACGGTGAACTCATAATATGCACCCAATCTCAATTTAAAAAATGATATGGCATCTTAAAATGGAAATAATTATCTCCCGGGAAAAATTGGTTGGATCAGTAAAAAAGGAAGGAATCAATAATAATTATTTTAGTGAAGAAAAACAACGGTCTATTTTAACTTTACTTTTTTTATCTTTTTTGCAAATGGTTGAATATTGTAAAGATCTTTCTCTCCAGTATTACACCCTTTACTGCTAAAACATCCCACATTCAGCAATGATTGAAACAGCATGAGCCCACCGAATGCCAATGAAAAGTTACTCCCATCTTCGAAATAATTCCATATGAAGTACATGCCTATGGCAGATTGGATCAATCTTTTGTAGGTCCATTTGTTGATATAATCTTTCAATTCAAACTATTTTTAATAAATCTCCTGAGTAAAATTCTTTTTGAAATGATTACTTAAGATCATCCGGTTAAACTGATGGCAAATTTAGTGATTTTTGATTCTAATTCAAATAATATATCCCATCAATAATAACGAGGTCTTTCTTTATAAAATGGTGTCAATAAAAGCCAAATCCCAATTATAATAGGGTTTAGCAGTTTTTTAGCAAAGGGAAATTATATAAATCCTAATTCAAAACTTTTTTTTTATTTCATAAGCACTAGTTTTTTGCATATTGATTCAGTGAAAGTTATATAATTCCGTAATATTGTGTTTCACTTTACACCACAATATATCGATGAAAGGATATTTCTGTACCCTGTTTTTTTTAGTTTGTTTTTCACAGATTAGTTTTGCTCAAGATTATAGCTTAAGCTTCGAAGTAAAAACCAATACTACATCAAATAAATTTCCTTCGCTTGTTTCTAATAAGCAATGGGATGATGCACCAGAAGTAGATCTAATAAGTACCTCAAATATGGGACTCACCCTTGAATCCGGTAGTAAATCCGGGTGGACGATTTTTGTTCAACCCAATGGTGCCTGGGGATGGAATATTGGTGATGGTAAAAATAGATTGGATTATTTACCCACGACTTTACAGCGTATTAACGATGGCAAATGGCACCAATTAGCAGTTTCTTTTTATTTAGATAAAGAAACGGCATGGTTGTATTTTGATGGCCGACACGTGGCTATTTATAGTTTGAGTGAACTGGATGTAGACAAAATTTTAATCGATGAAAATATTATTTTTACTGCGTCTAATACCATTAAAATTAAAAAGAAAGTATCGGGAAGCAATGAACAAACCACAAAAGCAATGGAAGCCCACCGGAAACAAACTGCTGGTAGCAAAAGCGCTCATTATTCACAAAACAAGCCAGATAAATTAACTGTAATGAGCTGGAATATTTGGCATGGAGCTCGACATAATGGTGTGGAAAAAGGGATTGAACAAGCTATAGATGCCATAAAAACATCCGGTGCCGATTTGGTTTGCATGCAGGAAACCTATGGCTCCGGACCTAAGATATCAGATCACCTGGGAACACTGTTTTATTATAGAAGTTCTAATCTTTCCATCCATTCTAAATATCCCATTGTAGACACATATAATTTATACCAGCCTTTTCGGTTTGGAGGTATACGGGTTCATATGGGTGGTCAATTGTTGGATATATTCTCTTTATGGATTCATTATTTGCCATCTATTTCAAAATTATACCCGGTTGAATCCGTAGAGAAAATTTTGTCTGAGGAAAATAAAACCCGGGGAAAGGAGATCAAAGAAATATTGCAATCTTTAGATAAGGCTTCCATTTCATCGGATAATATTCCACTTATTATTGGCGGAGATTTTAATAGTCCATCACATCTGGATTGGGGTGAAGACATGAAATTATTTCATCATAATTATAGTGTTGACTGGCCTGTTAGCAGATCCATGGTTGATGCCGGATTTACGGATTCCTTTAGGGAAATGGCTCCGGTACCTGAATTTAGCAGAGGGAACACATGGTCTCCCCGATTTCACGAGTCGATGCAACAACGCATAGATTATTTATATTATAGAGGAAGCTTACATTGTGTAAATTCATATGTCAAAGGGTATACGGATTCAGAATGGCCAAGTGACCATGCCGCAATTGTTGCTGAATATAGATTTAAGTAAATATTAATATTAAATATTTTTCATGAAAAAATTAACAATCTTCGCAATCATCGGAATGCTCTCTATAAGTTGGGCCATTAATAGCCAGACATCAAAATATATTGAAAATAGTAAAGACAAAAAATTTAAAGTAATGTCTTATAATATTTGGAATGGTTTTGATTGGGGAAAAGATGTAGACCGTCAGAAAAAAATGATTTCCTGGATAAAATCAAAGAAACCTGATGTTATTGCATTTCAGGAATTATGTGCCTATACGGAACAAAAATTATCTAATGATGCCAGGCAATGGGGTCATAATTATTCAATACTTCTTAAGACAGACGGTTATTCTGTTGGATTAACTTCTTCAAAACCAATTGAACTCATAGAAAAAGTCAGAGAGGGGTTGTGGCATGGCATGCTACATGCTGAGACCTGGGGTATTGATTTTTTTGTAGTGCATTTGAGTCCGGCAGATCGTGATTTTAGGTATAAAGAAACTATGATTATTTCAGAAAAGATAAAAAGTATTAAAAATGACAATTATATGGTTTTGGGTGACTTCAATGCACATTCCCCTTATGACGGGGATCAGGACATGTCAGATGATAGTTATCGTAGAAAAGTCAGAGAATCCGATGTTAAAAATGAAAAGTATAATAATTTAATGGATGAACAATTTGATTATAGTGTCATGTCTTATTTTTTGTCATTGCCCTTAATTGATGTAACACAGCGCTTTGTGCCTGCAAAGGAACGATTCAGTTTTCCTTCTGCATCATTGATAGGTGCCTGGCACACAAAAGAAAGTGTGATAAAGAACAGGGTTCGTATTGACTATATTTTAGTGAGTCGATCTATGGGGATGATAAGCACAAATGCATATGTTTTCAATGGGGATGATACTTCTATGTTGTCAGATCATTTTCCCGTCATGGCTGAATTTGAGCTTGATAACTAACATAAGAATTTGTATCAATATGGGCATCATGAACAGGTATAATAAACCGAAGTCTCTATTGATGCTTTTTTTTTATTTCAATTCGCTTATGAAAATTAGGATTTACTACTGTTATCCCAAAATGTAATCCTGAGCAACCAAGGGAAATCATCTCCCCTCCTATCTTTGGGTACTTCCCGCCTTTGCCGCCAATGTCAATAAGTTAGTCAAGGTAAATTGTGCTCAATGATTTTTTACCCCAAACCAAAAGGCAGCAGGCAGGAGTACAAGAAAGGCTATGTATGAAGAATGCGTTAACTCGCAAAATAACCGGTAAATGTAAGGGTATATGCAAGGGGCGAAAAAAGCATCATTTAGTAAATGACATAAGATTCCCGCTTTCGCGGGAATGACACGGTAATAACATGAGGCCCCATTGCAGATATTTATATGGAGAAGAAGGGAGCAGATGACAAACATCAATTTATCTTATGGGATGTTGAAGTATGATCAATTTTTTACTTTTCTTTTTCTATCTGTTTGAACTATAAGAGAATTCCATAGAGTTGAAAATGCAAATAATATTTAGTAAATTTCGTGAAACAAAATTAAATCATTTTAATATGAACCGGATTAGCGAATTTATATATGAAACAACCGGAATTACTGGCAGGACACAAAATGAGATTCTGACCTCGATAATTATTATTTTGTTCCTATCTGTTCTCCGGCTGGTAATTTTAAAGTTGGTATGGCGGAATACACAAGATGTAAAGGTCCGGTATCAGTGGAATCGCATGCTTTCATTTATCATACCGTTTACCGGGATTCTTCTGGTTGGGGCTATTTGGGTACCTGCATTCAAACAATTCGGAGCATTCCTCGGAATTATAACTGCTGGTCTGGCCATTGCATTAAAGGACCCGATAACTAACCTTGCAGGGTGGTTATTTATTTTATTTAGAAAACCGTTTGTCATCGGCGATCGAGTGCAAGTGGGCAAACATACCGGCGATATTATCGATATTCGTTTATTCCAGTTTACAATGCTCGAAATTGGAAACTGGGTAGATGCCGACCAAAGTACCGGTAGAATAATTCATTTGCCTAATGGTATGGTTTTTCTTGAGCCACAGGCCAATTACAGCACCGGGTTTGAGTATATCTGGAATGAAATAAAAGTTCTGATCACCTTCGAAAGTAATTGGGCAAAAACAAAAGGCATATTGGAAGAGATTATAAAAAAACACAGTAAAAATGTAGACATCAAAGCTAAAAAAGAGATACTGGAGGCCAGTAAAAACTATATGATCTACTATAAAAATCTCACCCCAATTGTTTATACATCCGTTAAGGAGTCCGGTGTTCAGCTTACCATAAGATATTTATGCAATCCACGAAGAAGAAGAGGTTCAGAAAATGAAATCTGGGAAAAAATATTGATTCAGTTTGATGCCCAGGAGGATATTGAATTTGCTTATCCAACTACAAGGTTTTATAAATAAAGTGACAAATTTTATATTTTTAACGTCAGCAAAAGTGAACTTTTTATATAAAAATTAAGAATATCTTTTATAGATGTGCTGATTCTTCATTAATACCTTTTTCGTTAACGGCATATTCCTTAACTATGTTGTATTATCATATTGTGAGTGTTTTAATAATAATGATAAAATCTATCGTTAGCAAATGAAATCTAATTATTACTTTTATAACTATGCAAGGAATTAGTTACCCAATATAAAATGAAGGTGGTAAAAAAAATAGTTAAATGGATTATTGCAATTATTATAATACCAATTGTGTATTTTCTGGTGTCTTTGATTTTAATATTTATTCCAATAAATAATGAAGAAAAAAAATCAAATAAAAATAAGTCTATTTATTTAAATTCAAATGGAGTTCATTTAAATATTATTATAGCTAAAAATCAATTGCACCCAAAACTTTTAGATGGACTAAAATATTCTGATAATGATAATTATTTTTCGTTTGGCTGGGGTGATAAAAATTTTTACCTCAATACACCTACCTGGGGGGATTTAACTTTTAATAATGCTTCCCGCGCATTATTTCTTAAAGGGACTGCTTTAATTCATTTAAATAGATATTCAACAACTAAATTTGATTGGGTGGAAATAAAAGTTAATCAAAATCAATTGGGTAAAATCAATCAGTATATCGACAAAACATTTTGTTTAGACTCAACGAATAAAAAGATATTATTGAATAACAGTGGCTATTCATATAATGATGATTTTTATGCCGCTATGGGAAGTTTTTCTTGTTTTAAGACATGTAATACCTGGGTTAACTCTGGATTAAAAGAAAGTGGCATAAAAGCGTGTTTGTGGACACCTTTTGATTTTGGCCTGATTAATATGCATAAAAAATAAACTTTTGGTAACCCAAAATAAATTGTACTGAAACACAGTTTATTCAATTCGTTGAGAGAAATGGTATTCCAACCTTTTACTAATTGTAATGGCTCTTATATTTTAAAGTTTCTCTGTTTATATCGCCTAAAAGCTCATCTTCTTTTTCTATAAGAGGATCGTACTAAATTGAAGACCAACTATGCATAATTTTTACGACATCAAATAGTTAGTGTGAATCCGCCATCCGGCGTGAGTGTTGTACCTGTAATGTAACTTGCCTCATTAGAGCAAAGAAATACGATTGACCGCGCAATCTCCTCAGGTTGGCCGGCTCGCCTAAGATGAACATTTGGCAACAACCCTTGATCATATATTTCATCTCCAACGACACCCCTCAACCGTTGATGCATAGGTTTTCTGAAAAATGTATTTTTTATTCAAACTTATTCCAGATAATTAAGCCTTTTTTTTATATAATAATATATATAGGATAAAAAATATAAATATCTTCACTAAAGAAAAATTAATTAAGCTATCGGCTCTTCAAATTGAACTATCGCAAATTTTGCGACAAAAGGTTCCATTAATATAAATTAAGGGTAGAATAAACAGAACTTAACAGTATGATTTAGTAGCCAAACCCGTTCAACTAATTAGTTCTTAATTTTTTTTCGTCTTTCCGACAATTCTCTCCAGGTAGTCAAAATAATACCCTCTTTTTCGATGTACGCTTTTAATTTCGGATCGAGCATTGCTAATAGATCCCCTTTTCGTGTTTCTCCTGATGAGGTAATGTACTCAAAAATGTCAGATGGATCAGTACAATGAAGAATCACCTCTGTTATACCCGGTTGCATCTCATTAAACCGTTCAATGAATTTTGACGTTTTATAAGCCTGAAGATTTTTATCACTCTTTTTCATACCTTCAGGCAATCTCCAGTCATAAGTGTCACTTATTACATCATCAACCACAGGCAAACCCGCATCCCACAGTTGTTTACCGATTTGACGTGCCTGATCCATGAATTCCGGATCATCTTTGAAATCCCGTGAGACTATTGTGTTATGACCTCCCGGAAAGAGTATGGGAATACCATATTCTATCCCTAACTTTACATAAATTTGTATAAATTCAGGTTTGGCAAAGATAGTTCCCATATGCGAGTCAAGATGTGTAGGATCTACACCCATTCTAATAGAAAGATCAATCTGTGCCCTCATTTCTGTTTCGAAATCTTCATTGGAGGTGTTTTTTAATACAAGTCCCACATTATCCCATAGTTTCCCTTGATCATCTGCCAGTGTAGGTACACAATTCACCCCTGCCACTGGTCCCCAGCGATAGTCATCCCATTCTGAAGTAAATGTAAGGTGCAGACCAAAGTCATAACCAGGATGCTTTTTCATGTAATTTACAATACCCGGAACCCAGGGACAAGGCATCATGATACTTCCCGAGTTAGCAAGTCCGTCATTAATGGCAAGCAAGGCTCCTTTATTAGAAGAATCCGACATTCCAAGATCGTCTACATGAAGAATGATTACTTTGGCACCTTTCTTAAATCCGAGTTTTTCTGCATAGGTAGATTGTTGTGCTATAGCGCTACCTGAAAGCAACAATAGCAAAAAGAAATTAAATAAAATTTTCATAGTGTGTAATTAATTTAAAAATAGTTTCAGAAGCAAGATACCAATAAAAAAAGGCACAAACTGATTGAGTAACAATTTTTCTTCAGATACAGAAATAGTAATTAAATAAATTAATTTTACCCCTAATTGGATAAAATAAACTATAATTACCCTTGAAAAACTAAATTTACCCCAGTAAATAGAAAGCAAATGAAAAAAGTAGGGTTTTACATGGCTTTAGGAAAAATTAAATATCCAAGATTTTCGATTGACGCATGAGTCATAACCAATTTTTAACTATATCTCAAAATATTTACCAGTTTCAAATTTTTTATTTTCCCCATAGTTTACATAACCTAACTGGTTTGTAATCAATTTTGTATTACCAATTTTAAAATCAGAGATGTTTTCATGGCTATGGCCAAATATCCAATAATTAATATTTGATTTTTCAATAAAATCAAAAAGCTCTGTTGCAAATGCTTCATTCAAAACACTTCCCTTATATTGTTCCGGATAGTTCATAAATGTTGGTACATGATGCGTAATTACTACTGTTTTGCTTTTCTTATTTTGGTATAATTCCTTTTCAATAAAATCAATACTTTTTTGATGCAATAGGTTATAATCAAGCGGAGTGAAAATATCCCCATCTTTTTTAATTACGCTAAAATCAGATAACCCTTTTTGGATCTGCCATTCGTTTTGAAGTGAAATTTTTGACCATAATGTTGAGAATATAAACTTTATATCATCGTGAATCACTGCAACGTTATTAACTAAAAAAACATTGTTTCTTATTTGTTCTGTAAATGAATTACTTCTTTCAGAAATATCGCTATAATAATATTCATGATTACCCGGGATCCAATAAGTATATTTAAAATTCTCAGAAACATAATTAAAGAAATACTTATACTTATTTATATCTTTAAAAAGAAGAATATCACCGGCCAATATTAAAATATCACCTTCTATTTTTAACGGATTATGTTTCAAGAATGAGTTATTTTCATGAAATTCTAAATGTAGATCTGAACAATATTGTATTTTCACCTGTTTAAAATTTTGTAATTCTCAACATATTAGTTAATTAAAAATTTGAGATCAGGTGCAACCACTCTGTTCTCTCATGAAAAATTTAATCATTCCCTTGGGTGAATTAATTGATTAAATTTATTCATGTTAGATTCATAATAATTACGCTATTTCCTCAAGCAGCATTTTTTATATTTTTTCCCACTACCACACGGACAAGGCTCATTACGACCAATTTTTTTCTCTTTAATAATTGTCATTGGAGGTTCATATTCGAAATCGTCCTTTTCATATGGTGGATCAAAAAAATCATTGTCATACGGCTGCTTATTATTCTCAAAGATCGTATTGGTTTGCTCATATCGATCAAAAATTGTCAGTAACTCTCTTTCATTGTGAAAATTTCTATTACTAAGAATATCTTTTTCTATATCACTAAAACTGCCACATATTCCGGTTGACACGATCTTTCTTTCAAACAATTTTTTGATAACAGGTAATAATTCTTCTATTTTCAATTCAGCTACACCGCTAATTATAAAAGCAATAACATCACTATCGATTACATTATCATCCAATGAACTTTTAAGGTAAAAACCAAGAACATCTTTAAACCATTCAGTAACTTCTTCCCTCCTATCCTGATGTATAAAAACCTGTTCCACAATATCTGGAATTACCGATTTCGCATAAGTGTAAATACCAGGTTCATACATAAATTCACTTAAGATATCCAGTTTGCTATTTGCTATTTTATAGACAGGTTCCCAGATCATTTCATTTAACAGATCACCAAAATATAATTCAAAAAATTCCTCATCCTGCCTAAAAATATTTAAAACATAATTAATACTCCCGGATGATTCCAGTTCTCCCAATAAAAAAAGAGAATGATTAACAAAATTCAGCCAATCTACCGTGATCTCATGGTCATTAAATTTATCATTAAAGTATTGATACCGGTCAATGCTATCCATTAAGATTAGCTCCAAATCACGGATCAGAGTTTCTCTCGGGAGATCTAAAATAGACCTTAACACCTCTTCTTCAATATCAAATCCTTTCCGGTATAAAACATTTAATTCAGCATGAGTAAAAACAGGAGGAGTGGTTTTTTGAATACTCTTTGTTTTATTCACTTCTACTTTAATTCTGTTTTTTTCTTCTTCTAAATATCTTTCATGTCCAACAATAAGTCTATCAGCCATTAATTGTTTTTGAGCCTGTTCTACATCAAGAGAATCCGGCTCCAATTTTTTCATTATTTTAAACCTTATTTCGGCCTGTTCTAGTTCTCCTATGGCTCCGTAGTAGAATACAGCAGCTTTTAACATAGTCATTACTTCTACTATATGAAATTCATCTCTATCCGGATATAATGTTTTTAGTTCAATCCCATTTCCCAGAACTTCAGGCATTTTATCAAACTGTTTCTCAGCATAGTATTCAAATGCCAGATTTATTTTACCAAACAAATAATCAGGATGCTCGGCAAGAGTCCAGTGATTCACTTCTCTGGATTTATCCATATCATCCATATTTGCATATAGTACGGAAAGGTAATTTTTAAGCTGTGGGTTTTTAGGATATTTTTCTATTAGTTTATGAAATTTGTTAATGCTTGACTTTCTGCCTTTGAGTGCCTCATCATGAAGTTTCTCAAGTTTTTTATGGAGATCAGGTGTCATCGCGTTCAGTTTGTCTAAAAAGTGTGTATCATAACTAATCTTGTACCCCAAAATCTTATACTTATCCATCATATATATTTTACTTCTTCAAAATAATATTTACAATCACTTTGATCATCATATCCTTATCTTCCGGGTGACTTTCAGCGATCATTAAAGTAAGTGCCACAAGCGTGTTATCAGGTAATCTTTTTAATCCATATTTAGTATAAAGCAAATTATTTCTTTCTAAAAACCAAATGAATAAAAATGCCGCGATTCGCTTGTTTCCATCTGAAAAAGAATGATTTTTTACAACAAAATAGAGCAAATGTGCTGCCTTTTCTTCTGTTGTTGGATAAAGATCAATTCCATCAAAGGTCTGGTAAATATTCTCTATAGAACCTTTAAACGAATCATCTTTTTCTCTACCAAATAATCCTTCAAAATGTGTTTGTTTACCCAATTGATTTATCGCTTCCCGAGCCTCAACATAATTTATTTTAAACAGCTGATCTACCCCTTTTTTTGGGATTTTCAAACGTTGAAAGTCATAATCATCCAGCATCTCTAAAGCAAGAGTATAATCATTGATAACTTTTATCAAACCCTTTGCTTCATCCGTATCTAATTGGTATTCGGTAATGACTTTTTCCTGTAAATGGACAATCTTTTTAAGCTCTTCAAATTGTTCCACTTTTTCTTGTGGTCGTTTTTCATTGATGGCAAAACCTTTTATCAAATACTTATTTAAAATTGAATTTGCCCATTTTCTAAATATTGTACCTTTTTTGGAATTTACTCGATAACCAACCGATAAAATGACATCTAAAT
>Ga0164315_10002863_pt1 | contig 13315 bp, 13 predicted proteins | sample GuaBasSedimGuay6_FD_113737 | JGI IMG/M metagenome (GOLD analysis project Ga0164315, IMG submission 113737) | Subseafloor sediment microbial communities from Guaymas Basin, Gulf of California, Mexico - Guay6, Core 4569-2, 0-3 cm | ecosystem: Environmental > Aquatic > Marine > Hydrothermal vents... | reverse complement strand
TTCAGAAGGAGTAGAGGATAATATGTTTTACGGCCTTGCCCTTGATGGGGATAATGAAGCGGATCTCACCGATCAAAGAGTAGCCGATTGGACTGAAATTATTAAGAAGGAAATGTAATAGGCGTTCGCTGATTTTCTTGGATCTTACATCTAATTTCTTTTAACTATCTGTTGTGGATTAGTTTATTTTTCATGCAAATAAATATTGCATGGAATATATACTTTTGTCATGTTTTACGTTTAAGTGGAAATAACAAATTGAAAATATGATTTATAAATACAAAAATATATTAGCCTTAATTTTAATATTCATTTCATTTTTGGGAGCAAAAGCCACTCCTTTTATTGATAGTGCGGGAACTGCATCACCTGATACTATTCTTATGAAGCCAAGTTTTGTTTTTGATACCCCCCTGTTGAAACATCTTGATAGTTTGGTATTTGTTTCATTGAATAAGAAACAAGCCCTAGAGAATAAAAATAAGGAGCAAAGAAATTATAATTATGAAGTTGGTTATGTTCCACAATTTCCTGACTCAATTTATGAGCAGCGTATTGAAGTCTTAAATAGAGAGACCCCGATTGAGCTTACATTTAATAAAGAGGTAAAAAAGTTCATTAAAGTCTATGCAGTAAAAAAACGTGATCTATCTGCTCGTATGCTTGGACTAGCAGAACTTTATTTTCCAATGTTTGAAGAACAATTGGATAAGTATAATATGCCGCTAGAGATTAAATATCTTGCAATTGTTGAGTCAGCATTAATACCAACTGCGGGTTCAAGAATGGGAGCAAAGGGTTTGTGGCAATTTATGTATGGAACAGGAAAAGTCTACGGACTTAAGGTTTCCTCGCTGGTTGACGATAGGTACGACCCATTTAAATCTACAGTTGCTGCCTGTGAACATCTAACTGATTTGTATGATATTTATGGAGATTGGTCACTGGCACTTGCTGCATATAATTCAGGAGCGGGAAATGTAAATAGAGCATTAAGAAGGTCAGGAGGCACAAAAAATTATTGGGCAATATGGCCATTTCTTCCAAGAGAAACACGTGGTTATGTGCCTGCATTTATTGCTGTGAATTATGTAATGAACTATGCACCTGAGCATAATATTCAGAAAGTAGAACCTAGTTATTATTATTTTAATACCGACACTGTTACAGTAAATGATGTACTTGCCTTTGATCAACTTAATGAGTTGTTTGGTATTCCAATGGAAGAACTTAAAGCCTTAAACCCAACTTATAAAATGGGAATAATTCCTTCATCTGAAGAGAAAAAATATCTTCTCAGATTGCAAAATGAGTATGTGGCTGACTATTTAAATAATGAACAAGCACTGTATGATTTTAAAACGAAGAAGGGAATTGAACGAGATAAATTACTTGCTGAAGTTAAAAAGGTGAAGGACAGAAATATCCATATTGTACGAAGTGGTGAAAGTCTTGGACTGATTGCCAAAAAGTACCGTGTGTATGTTAGTCAGATTAAAAGTTGGAACGGACTGAGAAGCAATACTATTTATCCTGGACAAAAACTTGTTTTATATGGTGCAGGAAGTAGTAAATTTTACAAAACTTCCAACTCTCCTATTAATCGCTCATCTGTAAAGTCAAATCATAAAGTTAAAAGTGGAGAAAACCTTGGCCTTATTGCACAAAAATATAAATGTACTACCACTGACCTGAAGGAATGGAATAATCTTAAAAATTCAAGGATCTATCCTAATCAAAATTTGATTGTTTACAAACCAGAAACTAAATCAAAAGCTACTGTTAAAGATTCAAAATATATGTACCATATTGTTAGGTCTGGAGATACACTATGGGATATTGCACAAGAATATGATGGAGTTACTGTTGAAAAAATCAAAAAACTTAATAATATTACTAATTCCAAGAGATTACAGCCTGGACAAAAACTAAAAATCGCTGTTTTAAGTTAGTGAGTTTTCGTACAATATTATTTTCAAATAGCCGTTAAGACTAAAATTAATTTTTTGTGTCATGACAAGAAAATTATTAGCCCTAGTAGTGGTTGTATTTACGGTTTTTGCATTAGCATCGTGTACTACAAAAACTAAATCTGGTAAACCACGTTCCATTGGTAACACATCTGAGATATTAGTTATTGTTGAAAATGAAAAGCAATGGGACAACGGAATAGGAAAAATCATACGTGAAACATTTGCTCAGGATCAGTACGGACTACCTCAATCAGAATCTCTTTTCAGACTTTCGCATGTTCAAAAGAAAAGTTTTTCAGACCTTTTCAAAAAGCATCACAATTTATTTATTATTGACATTAATCCTAAGATTAAAGAGCCAAAAATTGAAACCAGTGTCGACTTATGGTCTAAGCCGCAACGAATATTTAAAATCACCGCTGCCTCAAGCAAAGAATTTGTTGATGTAGTTTCAAAAAACCAGGAGAGATTTATTAATGCCTATCATCAAACCGATATGCAAAGGATAATGGAAGTCTTCAGGCCAGTACAAAACAAAAATGCTGTTGATGAAGTTAAGAAAGCCACTGGGATAAAAATGGTAGTCCCGAAGGATTTCACCCTAGCGAAAAATCTTGATGATTTTATTTGGATACGAAAAGAGGCTGGTGCCTACAGTCAGGGAATATTTATTGTATCTGCTGATTATCAGGACACTGCTCAGTTCAGAAAAGAAAGTATCATTGCAAGAATAGACCAGGCACTAAAGGCGAATGTTCCAGGTGCAGTTTATGATTCATACATGACGACGGATGGTGAATTTTTACTTCCTGAGGATAAAATAATAACTGATTTTCCAACTGGATTTACTGTAGAAGTTGTGGGATTATGGACCGTAGAAAACGATTTTATGGGTGGCCCTTTTAAAAGTTTTACTTTTTACAATAAAACTACCGGAAAAATTGTAACACTTGTAGCCTACGTTTATAAACCAAATGAAAAGAAACGGAATTTATTGAAACAGGTTGAGGCAATTTTGTATTCGGTGAAGATTTAAATAATCCTACAAAATAAGTCTATTCTTCTTTACCATAAGTTACCACCATCTTACCAATAGCAGCATTAGAAATGGAAACGACATTTCCATTTACAAATTTCCCCAATTTGTTCTTAATAGTAGGTGTGCTATCAAAATAATAATTGATTGTACTATCCTGATCATTGTAATCCCATTTTGCCTCATGGGTATTATCGCTTGAAACGATGATTATTACACTATCATTAAGTATCCTGAAATAAGTTTCTTTCTGCATATCAACCACCTGAAGAACCATTTCAGGTGTCATTCTGTTTTCGTCAAAATGTGTTTCAACATCATCTACTTTCCAGGTTCCTATTAATTTACTTTCAGGACTGTTGCATGACACAATCGAGAATATGATTGCTGCAAAAAAAATAAAATTTATCTTCATTTTGTCTTGGTTTTGAATACAATTGCAAAGGTAATTTAAATAGTGCTCCATTGTACAATTGATGGGTGGTCTGGTGATGATGGAAATAAATTTGCACAAAAAACTTGACAAAGCCTCTTAAATATTATATATTTGCCAACTGGTTTAACTAAATGGTTAAATTAAATGGTTAATAGAGAAAATACTGAACAAAGAATTGTTGAAGCAGCCAAGGAAGTTTTTATCCTTAAAGGATATGATGGCGCACGTATGCAGGAAATCGCTGACGCCGCTAAAATAAATAAGGCTTTGTTGCATTATTATTTCAGGTCGAAAGATAAACTGTTTGAGAGAGTTTTTCATGAGGTTTTTTCTGAGGCATTCTTCTCAATAGCCGGTGTGTTAGAAGGAGCAAATACAATAGAAGAGTTAATAGAATTCTTTGTTTCGTACTATGTAGCTATGCTAAAAAGTAAGCCGTATTTGCCTAACTTTATTTTGCATGAGATGAATCGTAATCCTTCTATGGTTGTTGATTTAATAAAAAGTAGCGGCATGAATAAATCTCGTTTAATTCAACTTTTTATTAGAGAATCAGAGCGTGATGACATAAGATCTTTTAATCCGATTCACGTTATCATAAATGTATTGGCATTGAGTATTTTCCCTTTCGTTGCTTCACCGATAATAAAAGGTTTTATTTTCGATGGAAACAATAATGACTTTGATAATTTTATTGACGAAAGAGCACAACACATAATAAGTTTTATTAATGCAGCTGTTTTTAAAAATACAATTCAACATGAAGCATAGGTTACTATTACTGATATTTCTTATGCCCATTATTGTCTTTGGGCAGGTGGATCAAAAATTCACATTAACTGATTGTTATGATAGTACAGTGTTCAATTATCCAAATCTTCGCCAACTTGAACTAAACAGAGCAGTATTTGATCTAAACATTAAGAATATTAAAACTAGTTATTACCCTAAATTAAATCTAAATGGCCAAGCCTCGTACCAGTCGGATGTTACTAAAATGCCTATTGGTAATAATATTCCTGGGATTAATATTGAAGAACTTGATAAGGATTGGTATAAAATCAATCTCGATATTGAGCAAATGATTTATGATGGAGGTCTTAATAGTAGTAGAAAAAAACTTGAAGAAACAGAGTTCAGAATTTCCGACCAAAAACTTCAGGTCGAACTTTATCAATTGAAAGATAGAATTAGTCACCTATTCTTTAACATTGTATTTCTTGAAAAAAACCGGGAAATTCTCAATGTGCTTGTCGATAATCTGAAAATTAGAATTGAAAATGCACAAAGAGTATTTGAGAATGGAATGATGCTGAGTTCAGAGATTGATGCCATTAAGGTAGAACTTCATACTACGGTTCAAAAAATAATTGAACTGGATGGAGATATTGAAGCCCTTATTGCAAGTATGAATGAAATTAGTGGTCTGGAAATTAAAAATGCCAGTCAACTTGAACTCCCAGAAATAGAGATATCCGACTACATTTTCATAAATAACAGACCCGAATATTTACTTCTTAGTTTACACCAAGAGAAAATATCGGCCTTAAAGTCGGTAACAGCAGTTAAGCGGATGCCTGTATTGGCTGCCTTTGGACAGGTGGGTTATGGTAGGCCTGGTTATGACATGCTTAAAAATTCTTTCGATGATTATTACAAAGTTGGGGCAGCATTAAGGTGGAATATTTGGGACTGGAGTAAAGTGAAGAGAGAAAAGCAGGTTCTTGATATTCAGAACCAAATTATCAGTTCTCAAAAGGAGACTTTTGACCAAAACTTAAGGGCTGATTTGCACAAGAAAATTAGTGATATTAATAAATATTACAAACTAATTGAAATGGATCTGGAAATTGTAAGGTTGCAGGAGAATGTTGTTAATACTGCAAATAACCAAATGGATAATGGGACAATTACTACTACAAACTACCTTATTGAGGTGAATAAAAAAGTAAAGTCTCATCTTAATCTTGAAGCGCACAAACTGCAGTTGGTTTATTCTAAAATATTGTATTTAACCGCCATAGGAAAAATTTAAATTTATTACCATGAAGTTCAATTATTTAATATTATTTTTTGCTTTAGGTGTATTAATTTCTTCGTGTTCTAACACTGAAATTAAGTCGGATGCCTATGGTAATTTTGAGGCAACAGAAGTTATTGTGTCGGCCCAGGCAAATGGCGAATTACTTAAATTTGAAATTCAAGAAGGCGATGTTCTTGAAGAAGGAAGAGTTATTGGTCTTATTGACACAACAGATCTCCATCTTAAGAAAAAACTCCTTGACCAGCAAAAACTTACAATTGGTTCACAATTGGTGAGTATTAATTCAGAAATAGAGGTTCAGCGACAGCAATTGGAGAATAATAAGGTTAACCAGACGAGGATTCAGAAAATGTACAATCAAGGAGCTGCTACAAAAAAGCAGTTGGATGATATTAATGGTCTTGTTGATTTAAATACGAAGATGATAACAGCCATTATTTCTAAAAAACAAAATATCCTAGATCAGATAAATGGTGTTGAAATTCAAAAAGAACAAATTGGGGAAGCAATCTCAAAATGTCTTATTCAAAGCCCGCAGAATGGAACAGTGATGGTTAAATATTCAGAGGCGGGAGAGCTTGCTATCATGGGAAAACCGCTATTTAAATTAGCCGATATTAAAAATATCAAACTTAAAGCTTATATTAGCGGTGCTCAATTACCGCATGTTAAACTGGGTGATGAAGTTGAAGTTTTGTACGACAAAAACGATAAAGAAAACAGTGTAACTCAAGGTAAGGTAGTTTGGATTTCTTCAACGGCAGAATTCACACCAAAGACTATTCAAACAAAAGAGGAAAGAGTAAATCTGGTTTATGCAATTAAAGTTTTAGTTAGTAATAACGGAAATATAAAAATTGGTATGCCAGGAGAAATGAATTTTAATAAATAATTTAAATCAGTTTTTAATTAATCAATTTACTATGAAACTAAAAGTGATGTTAGTGGTTTTAACAGCCTTAATGGTTGTACCTTTTACTCAATTAAATGCACAAGATTTTGTTGCTGATGATATTCTTGGAGTATGGATGAATGAAGATAAAGATGCACATGTTGAAATAACTAAGGATGGAGATATCTTTAATGGGAAAATTGTATGGCTGGAAGAGCCAATTGATGAAGTAACAGGTGAGCCAAAACTGGATGATGACAATGTTGATGAAAGTCTTCGCAGCAGACCTGTAATGGGACTTCTTCTACTTCACGACTTTGTTTTCGATGGTGATGATGAGTGGGAAGATGGCCAAATTTACGATCCTAAAAATGGCAAAACCTACAGTTGCTACATGGAATTTGAAGATGATGATGATAAATCAACTCTAAAAATTCGTGGTTTTGTAGGAATAAGTCTACTTGGTCGTACAACATATTGGACAAAAGTTAAGTAATTATTTATTGGTTTTAAATGATTGGTAATTAGTTATCAATCAGTAATTAATACTTCATTGAACCTTTTTTAAAGAAAACTGTTTCAATGGATAATGGAAGAAGTATGTCTGTTAGAGTAAAAATAGATGGTTTGAACAAAAATTTTGAGAAGGTAGAAGCTCTCAAGAATATTAAACTTGAGATCTTACCTAATGAACTATTTGGTTTTATTGGTCCTGATGGAGCAGGAAAAACTACTTTATTCAGGCTGATAACCAGTTTGTTATTACCCAATTCAGGCAGTATTTACGTTGATGATTTAAATTGTGAAGTTGATTTTAAGCAGGTACGTAATATTGTTGGTTATATGCCAGGAAGGTTTTCGTTGTACTATGATTTAACGGTGGAGGAAAACCTGAATTTTTACGCAAGTATTTTTAAAACTACCCTAAAAGAAAACTATCATCTGATTAAAGATGTTTATGAGCAGATAGAACCTTTTAAAAAAAGAAAGGCAGGAGATCTGTCAGGTGGAATGAAGCAAAAACTAGCCCTCTCATGTGCATTAATTCATAAACCCAAATTGCTAATCCTCGATGAACCTACTACAGGTGTAGATGCGGTATCGAGAAGAGAATTTTGGGAGTTGTTAAAGAAGATGCAAAAAACAGGCATAACAATTCTTGTTTCAACACCATACATGGATGAGGCTTCCTTATGCGATAGAGTAGCCTTAATGCAGAAAGGGGAAGTATTGGCTATTGATAAACCAATAAATATTGTTAATGACTATCATGGTGATTTATGGCAGGTGTCAACTAATAATATGAACAAACTTGTTTCCCATATGGAAGGCCTTGATAAAAGGATAACGCAGGTGTTTCGTTTTGGGGAAACTGTACACTGTACTACTATGGATATTGAAGAATCGATAGTTGATGAAATTATTGTGGAAGGCTTGAAGAAACTTAATCATGATAAAATAAAGATTGACAGAGCACATCCTCAGATTGAAGATTGTTTCCTTTCCTTAATGGTAGATAATAACTAAATTATGACTGAAGAGAACAACATAATTGTGGTTAAAGATCTAGTCAAGAAATTTGGAAGTTTTGTTGCAAATGATAATTTGAATTTTGAAGTAGGCAAAGGGGAGATTTTTGGTTTTTTAGGTGCAAATGGTGCTGGGAAGACCACGACAATAAAAATTTTATCAGGCTTGTCAAAACCTACTTCAGGACAGGCGACTGTTGCTGGTTTTGATGTAAGTCGCGAAACCGATAAGGTTAAGCGAAACATAGGGTATATGAGTCAGAAGTTCTCACTTTACGATGATATGACGGTAAAGGAAAATTTCAGGTTTTATGGAGGTATTTATGGTTTAAGTAGAAAAGATATTACCGATAAAACTGCAAGCTTACTCGAAAAACTAGATATGTTGGACCAGAAGGATATGTTGTTAAAAAAAATTCCACTGGGCTGGAAGCAAAAACTTGCATTTTCAGTTGCTGTAATGCACGATCCTGCAGTAGTATTCCTTGATGAACCTACTGGTGGTGTCGACCCAATAACAAGAAGACAATTTTGGGAAATGATTTATGAGAAAGCTGATGAAGGAATTACGGTATTTGTAACAACACATTATATGGATGAAGCAGAGTATTGCGAAAGAGTATCTATTATGGCTGAAGGAAAAATAGAGGCACTAGATACTCCTCGGATGCTAAAAAAACAATTTGGGGTTAAAACCATGGATGAGGTATTTGTGAAAATAGCGAGGGGAAATTAAAAGGGTTGTCTGCTACGCGTTGTCGTTGTTGTCATTGTTCTCAGGCACTGTGATAACTCGATAACAACGATAACAATTATAACATTATAAAAAATGTGGCCATTTATTAAAAAAGAGTTTTATCATATTTTCCGCGACATAAGGTCGATGGTAATACTTTTTGGTATGCCAGTAGCCCAGGTTTTACTATTTGGATTTGCCATAACTACTGACATTAAAGATGTTCCCATTGCTATCCTTGATCACTCAAAGGATCATGTCACCAGAGAAATAACATCCAAATTATTATCATCAGGATATTTCATCCTTGAGAGTAATATAAATAGTAATGATGGAATAGGTAATTCTTTCAAGCGAGGTAGTGTAAAAGAAGTTGTAGTTTTTGAAGAAAATTTTGCAAAAAAACTTGAAAAGGAAGGTAAGGCTAATGTGCAACTAATCCTAGATGCTTCGGAGCCCAACACAGCAACTATGATTAATGCTTACACATCTGGAATAATAAATACTTATTCGATGCAAATGATGAAAACCTCTGGTAAAATACCTATGAGTATTATTACCGAATCGAAGATGCTGTATAATTCTGAATTAAAGAGTGTTTATATGTTCGTGCCGGGTGTAATTACAATACTTTTAATGTTAGTTTCAACAATGATGACTTCTATTTCCATTACACGTGAAAAGGAAATGGGGACAATGGAAGCATTACTAGTATCGCCCTTAAAACCAATTCAAATTATTATCGGTAAAGTAATTCCTTACATTTTACTTTCGTTTATCAATCTGATTGTAATTCTTCTAATGGCAAAATTTGTATTTGGAATGCCCATACAAGGAAGTGTTGTATTGTTACTACTGGAAAGTATTTTATTTATTGTAATGGCATTGGCTTTGGGAATTTTAATTTCTGCAGTGAGCAAATCTCAACAACAGGCAATGTTATTATCAATGTTTGGACTTCTGCTACCCACAATTATGCTTTCTGGTTTTATTTTTCCTGTCGAGAATATGCCATATATTTTGCAACTTATAAGTCATGTTATGCCTTCAAAATGGTTCATAATTATTGTAAAGGCGATTATGCTCAAAGGAGTTGGTATTGCATATTTTTGGAAAGAAACACTAATAATTTTTGGCACAACAGTATTCCTAATTGCCATGAGTGTGAAGAAGTTTAAACTTAGGCTGGAATAATTATGAGGACAATATTATTCATAATACAAAAGGAATTTATTCAAATATTTAGGGATAAAGCAATGTTGCCTATTATTTTTATTGTCCCAGTATTTCAATTGTTAATACTTTCATACACAGCAACATTTGAAATTAAAAATATAAATTTCGTTGTTGTTGATCATGATAAATCTGTACAGTCAGTTCAATTGAAATCAAAATTTATGGGCTCTGCCTTTTTTAATTTTATTGGAGAGACTAAGGATTATGAAACTGCAGAAGAAGCCTTACGTAGAGGAACGGCAGACCAGATACTAGTAATAGAGCCTGATTTTGAAAAGAATTTGCAACTGGAAAAGTATGCAAAAATTCAAGTAGTTACAAATGGAATTAATGGAAGTGCAGCGAGTTTGATGGGCGCCTATGCCACTCAGATTATTTCTGATTTTAATCGAGAAATAATCATTGATGAATTTCCTCTGGCAAATGTGAACCTACCAATTGATACTCACCCTTCGTACTGGTACAACCCTGAATTAAATTATATCACATTTATGGTGCCTGGAATATTAGTACTATTGGTAACCATAATAGGTATGTTCCTGTCAAGCATGAATTTAGTTAAAGAAAAAGAGATTGGAACCATTGAACAAATTAATGTAACTCCAATAAAAAAATACCAGTTTATTGCTGGTAAATTAATCCCATTCTGGGTAATTGCTAATATTGACCTCGCCATAGGTTTAATACTTGCTTATCTGGTTTTCAAAATACCAGTAATTGGTAGTGTTGTACTTTTATTTGGAGTAGCATCTGTTTACTTGATTGCAGTCTTGTCTTTGGGATTGTTCGTTTCTACCATGACTAATACTATGCAACAGGCTATGTTTATTTCATGGTTCTTTCTAGTAATTTTCATACTAATGAGTGGACTGTTTACTCCCGTTGAAAGCATGCCAAACTGGGCACAAATTTTAAACTACATCAACCCTGTTGCATATTTTATTAAAATTAACAGAATGATAATGCTTAAAGGTTCGGGGTTCATGGATTTTCAAAGAGAATTTTATCTACTGCTTACTTATGCAATAGCAATACTCTCGCTGGCAATAGCAAGATACCGTAAAACAACTTAATCCAACTGATGATGAAATTGACAAGTGTTTTTCCACTTGTCATGGATGTAATTAGAATTACTTAGGTATTAAGACTCAGATAATTTTGGTACCTAAATTTAATTACCAAGTTTAAAAACAAGGCCGGCATTAAAATCTCCCTGTATCAATGCAGCATAACTATTCAGGCTTAAACCTGAACCACCACTTCCTGCATAAAAGCCAACTCCGCCAAAAAACATTGGCAACATCAAACGACCTCGGACCATGATGCCTACTCTTTCAGTAAACATAATTTTAGCACCTAATCCTGCTGCAATGGAAAATAATACTCGATCGTCATAATCAGCAAAATTGAACCAGGTTACTCCTAAGGAAAACGAGCCAAACGGGGTTATATTTGGGTTATTTAGTGAGAGAGCTTTCAGACCACCAATTTGAAGATAGTTTGTTGCCATATCAGTTCGTTTATCGGTAAAGCCAGGATATCCTGCATATGCAGTAAATCTACCCTCACTATCCATACGTGTGTAGTTAATCTCAATATCAAGAACATCTTGAACGGGAACAAGAAGAGAAACACCATAATCCATTCCATCAGCAACCTTATATTCTCCTTCATAGAAATTCATGCTTCCACCAAACATATATCCAACAAAGGGTACAATTTCAACCTGAGCAATAGATGATACTGATAGTATTAATGCAGTAAATAGTAAATTTAGTTTTTTCATATCTTTATTTTTTTTTACAAAAATAGATTTTTTTCCAAGTATAGGTCTGTTATTTCTATTTGTCTTGTAAATAATTTCGTCTTAATATTTTTCCATTAGGGGTTCTGTCAAATTGTTTTATCCAGAATATTTCTTTTGGCAATTCAATCTTACTAAGTTTCTGGCTTAATCCTGTAATTATTACCTTCTCTGTTTTTACATCTCTATCTTCAATAAAAAGAACAACTTTTTGTCCAAGTTTTTCATCTGAAATTCCATAAATAAAAAAATCACTTTCAATAATGTCCGCTATTTTCTTTTCTAATTCTTCAGGATATAATTTTAAACTACCACTAATAATTACATTGTCTTTTCTTCCTAATATTTTGAAATCACCATTCTTATTAATTTCTGCCAAATCATTGGTAGTTAGATTTAATACACCAATATTATTGTAGTCAATTACTAATGCGTCATCTTTGGAGATACTAATTTTTACTCCTTTCATCGGAGTAAACCAATCAGATCGATCTGCTCCATTTACCTTACGTAAGGCAATGTGAGTAATTGTTTCTGTCATTCCATAGGTATGCCATATTTTATTATTTAGTGCCGATAATTCTTTTTCATCCTTAGGGGAAATTTCTGACCCACCTATTAAAATATTTTCAAAATGTTCAAGGTCTTTTATCTTTCCTGATTTTATAATATCAGCAAGCATGGATGGTACAACAGCTAGTAGTTTGAATTGCTCATTTTGACTAAACTCAGGATTTAGGGATGGCTGAACGTAGTTAAGATCAAGGCCTCCTATCAATACTCTAACTATCATCATTTTGCCAGCAATATAATTTGCTGGAAGACATAATAACGCTTTGTCCTCTTCTTTTATACCTAAGAAGTTCAAGGTAGCATGTGCACTTTCAGCCATATGTTTCTTTTTCAAACTTATGGCTTTGGGCTTTCCGGTTGATCCCGAAGTATTGACTTTAATAAAATCGTTTTCATCAAACCATTCAAGGATAAATTTAAAGATTTCCTTTTCCCAATTATCTACAGAGCCACTATTGATCTTGCTTTTTGAAAGTTCAATCAATGAACTTTGATCTAAACTTTGGCCAATCAGGTAATATTGTTTCTCTACTTTATTCATTCACAAGATTTTGTAAATCCCAATAATTGGATTTATTAAAGTAAAGGTAATCTTGTTTCAGGTACAATGGTGATTCAATATTATTTGTAAATAATTGCCCCGTTCCCAGTCCTTGGGGCATATTGTTGTTTAGTGTAAAAGTCCATTGTGCAATTGCACTCAGTCCAATATTGGCTTCCAGTGCCGAGGTTACCCACCATCCAATATTTCTTTTTTCCGCTTCAGCAATAAAGTTTTCGCTTGCCTTAAAACCACCTAAAAGACTTGGCTTAAGAATTATGTATTGAGGAGAAATCGTATCAAGCATAATAGGAATTTCTTCAGAACCTAGACCTATTAATTCCTCATCAAGTGCAATTGGAATTGGTGTTTTTTTGCATAATGCTGCCATTTTTTCCCATTGTTTTTGCTTTATCGGTTGCTCAATGGAATGAATTCCGTATTCAGATAATTGCTTTAGTTTTTCGTAAGCATCATTAACTGAAAAAGCACCGTTTGCATCTACTCTCAATTCG
>Ga0164315_10002859_pt1 | contig 13317 bp, 7 predicted proteins | sample GuaBasSedimGuay6_FD_113737 | JGI IMG/M metagenome (GOLD analysis project Ga0164315, IMG submission 113737) | Subseafloor sediment microbial communities from Guaymas Basin, Gulf of California, Mexico - Guay6, Core 4569-2, 0-3 cm | ecosystem: Environmental > Aquatic > Marine > Hydrothermal vents >... | reverse complement strand
TGTCGCTTACAATTCCGGCCCCTGAGCTTGCCGACGGGTAATCCTTTCACATAAAAAAATGAGAAGTGAGCCAATCCCCACTTCTCATTTCTCATCCTTACTTACTGATTATAGCGCATTTTCCGCTCTTCCTCAATGAGCTTCATGGTATCAGCACTGCCGCCGGTGCTGTACCATATATGCTCCGGCTTGGCCATGAGTTCATCAATCATTTTCTTGTATTTCTCACCCTGACCGGCTTTCTCCGCCAGTTCCTGAACTTCGGGCAGAAATTCGTGGTAGAAGTTGCGACTGACTTCATACATGCCATGCCAGTGCGTATAGTCAGGACCGCTCATCGCAGCACCGTGACGTGCCCTTCGGCCTTCATGGTGCCAGATTTCGAACCAGATATATCCCAGATGGTTCTGAAGCCCGCTGGCCTTCCAGATACCGTCTTCTTTCAGCATCTTCACAATTGCCGACCCTGGTTTGCCGAATTTCTCGTTGTAGAGTGTGACAAGATCATCAAACTGTTTGTAAAAACCTTCAATCTGATTCACTCCGTGACATGACTTGCACATCTCCTGCATATTCTTGCGCCGCTCTTTCCAAGTAAGCACATCTTTGATCTGCTTGTCGGTGACGACCTTTTTCAGCTTGTAATTCTTTGCAACAACATAAGTCTTGTACTTTGCCATCTGACCGGCACGGGGCGGAATCTCACCCGGGATGTCGGTCACTGTTCCGTCTGCAAAGGTCACCCGGTTCAGTTTGGCTGAGACAGGCGGACGCAGGGTCCAGGATATCCGATCTCCCACGTTGTGCGTGTTCTGCGCTATCGCACCGTTCAGCTTCACAAAAGACCCCATGTGGCAGGTTGAGCATGTCGGAGCATAGTGATAATCCTTGCCCAGAATCCACTTGCCGTCCTTCATGATATCCATGCCGTTCTGACCGGGATCTCTCATGGCGCTGGTGTAGGCAATACCGTGTTTGGATTCCTCATAAATTTCCTTCTGGGGATGGTCTGGTCCCAGATGGCATTTGCCGCAGTTGTCAGGCTGTCTCGCAGTGCTGGCCCTGAAAGAATGCTTGGAGTGACAGGCATTGCAGGTGCCCTTGCTGCCATCCGGATTGATCCGTCCGATACCGGAATTGGGCCATGTCATATAGTCTGTCATGGGGGCATCGGTCTGACTGCGGAGCGGTTTCCCGTCTTTGTCCCGTTCGAGCTTGACCACAGAGCCGTGACACTGCCAGCACCCGCTGTGCATGTTGGCCTTGTTGGAAGGCATGCCGCCGATGACCTCAGCAAGCATGTTGTCCAGGGAGGCCATGATCTCACCTGCTGTGGAGTGATGCGACTTCTGCATCTGCTCGTATTCCGGCTCGTGGCATTTCTGGCAGTCATTGGGTGTCAGTACCGCCCTTATAAACGCGCCTTCATGCATATAGCCGTACTCGTCACCCTTGTCCGCCGCGTGACAGTTGTAACAGCCGACCTGCCCCTCTTTTGCTGCTGCATGAGAGGACTCCTCCCACTGCATCACAAGGGACTTGTTTTCCTTGAGATGACAGGTGATACACTTCTTGTTGATCTCCTGCACCTTGGGATTTTTCACATCAAAAGATTCCTTTGTCAGTCCGAATGCGGTACCAGCAATGAATATTCCCATCACAAGCCCGATAAACACTGGTCTGATCAGATACATTTTTACCCTCCTGTTCTTTAAAAAGTTTGGTGTTCGGTGTTCAGCAGACACAGAAAAAATGTCGGCTGCTTTTTAATCAAAAATGAATTATCACCTCCTTTCGGTTAAATTAAAATGCTTTCGCACCCATTGTTCCGCAACCCCTCGGGCGAAAGGAGCCACCTTTGGCAGGATCTTTCGGGGATTCCAACCGCGGAGCACAAAATATTCTCGTATGAAATGCCACTGGGTGCGATCTTCGCAAAGAACAACAATCCGGGGTTTGGCTAAAACCTTAAAGCGCGGGATATTCCTCATCATCAATCTGATTCAGAAATCTCATAAACTCGTCCATGTCAGATTTTACAGACAGGTAACATGCCCGCAACTGGCTGGTGAGTTCCTGCAAACGGGACGATACCAGGCTGAATGCATACACATTACGCACAACATGCCGAAATCCCCGGTATTCATCCAGACAGTGACGTGTTTCCCGGGAGATGACCCGCGGACGGACAGAATTTATCTCGGCTGACATCTGCATCAGCAAATCCCGATGCCAGCTCTGACCGGAAGGCGTATATTTTTCCACAGTCCGTGCAATATCCTCCAATATGCGCTCGGCTCCTGTGTAAAATCCGTGCAGATTCAGGGCCACACCGTCAAGATAATCATCATCGTCATTATGCTGAGATTTGTCAGCCAGCAATTCGGCACGGCTGACAACGCGCTCCAAATCAGACAGTGACTCGGATATGCGTCCGGCCAAAGCAAGACAATCTGCTTTCATAGAACTTTTCCCTCTTTTTCAATTCTTGACCGCAAAGAATCAGATGCTTCTTCTATCCTCACCAGATCCATGCTTATTTCACTATCCAAATACAAGAGCTGACCTACTGCCCGGTAATAGATATTCTCATCCAGATCCCAGACAGCCAAGTCAACATCTGACCTGCGGTGGAAAAGTTCCTTGCGGACCAATGATCCGAACACGACCACCCGGGACGCGCCGAAGCGTTCTTTAAGCAGATCACTCATTTGCCGGGCCAGCTCCCATGCATGTCGGTAACGGCGGAATAATATCTGCTTTTCCAGCACCGAACAACGGCGGGCAGTTGCCTTGTATGCAGCCATTTTTTCATCAGATATTTGCATCATTCAATTTTTTTTGCCGGACGGGGTTGCAAACCCAGTCCGGCAGAGTTTATCAAGGTGGGTTGCGGATTTCGTTTTTTACTGCGTAAAAAATCGTAATCCTCCACCCACCCTACAATCCGGGATTTTTTTATGTGCATAAGCCATCGGTGAGCCGATGTCCGACAGATTTCATCCTTCATCCATCTCTTCCATCCAGAATGGAAATATCCTGCTGATAACAAACAGGACAACCAGGGGAGCGCACATCAGAATAATGGCAGTCAGAATACCCTCCTTATGGAGCCATTCAGGATGAAACTCAGTAAAGCCTCTCGCACTTTTGGATATCAGCTGGCCGCCGATAACCACATTCCATCGCATAAACATCACCTGCAATAAAAGCATGAATGAGACAATCGACGCGCCGATTTTGAAAAGCCTGTCATTTACCCAGGTCAGGCACAGCCACCCCAGCAGAAGCAACGGTACCACAGAAAGAATGCCGACCTGTCCTATCCAGAAGGAATTATAAAGCGGCCCGCTCAGCAGTTCATCCACCGCGTGGTAATGCGCTGTTCTCAGATAGGAATGGGATAACACCTCCAGCATTTCAAACACAAAATCAAGGATAAAGAACCCTGCGAGATAGTTTGTGCAGGTCCGCACACAGTCAGTATCAACAGGTTTGTTTGTGAACACCCTGATCAGAATATATATCAGAATAATGCCGGCAACGCCGGAGACACACGCTGAAAGCAGGAAGATGACCGGCATGAGCGGTGTGGCCCATGTGGGATTCGCTTTGATGCCCCCGAAGATGAAACCGACATAGCCATGAAGCACACAGGCCATGGGAATGCCGATTGCGGCAAGAAAGGCGATGATCTTCCGATCCAGTTCAAGGGATTTGGGAGAGAGGTTCGTGCTGTCAAACGTCAAAGCCCTGTAAATCATTTTCATAAGCCCTTTGGTTTTCTCCCTGAGATGCACCAGGGTGGGACGATAGATGAACAGCACCTCAAGCAGGAGAACGACCCCGTAAAGCATATAAATATAGCCGAACCCGGCCATTGCCGAAGAAGGATTCGGCGTGAGCATGATGTTGAAATTTCTTTCGGGCCGCCCGAGATGGAGCAACAGCGGCAGGGTGGCGCAGGTGAGAAAAGCCAGCGCGAACAGCAGGGAAAACCGGGAAATCGGTTTCAGAGACTTCACCTTGAACACATGGTAAAGGGAAGATACAATAAAGGCACCTGCCACAATGCCGGTAATATAAGGATATAATGCGATCATCATGCTCCAGTGAACATGGAGATCATTGGGAAATACATAGTTGTTCAGAGCTGTGATGGCACTTTCATGAGTTGCATTCATCAGATCACCTCCCGTCGGACACCCTTATAATAAAGCGAGGGCGAGTTTCCCATATCTTTTTTGAGCACGGTTATGACTCCGGGACCGCTCAGAATCTTGTAAACCTCGGATTCCTTGTCGTTCAGGTCCCCGAATTTCCTGGCCCTGGTCGGGCAGACCTGGACACATGCAGGCAGCAGACCCTTGCGGATTCTGTGATAGCACCAGGTGCATTTTTCAGCCGTATGTGTGACCGGATTGAGAAACCGGACCGAATACGGACATGCCTGAATGCAGTAAGCACAGCCGATACAGCGTTTGGAATCAATCAGCACGAAACCGTCCGGGGATCTGAATGTCGCGCCCACAGGGCAGACCTGCACACATGAGGGATCTTTGCACATGTTGCACAGCTTGGGCACGAAAAATGTGTCCCTGACCGGTCTTTTAAGGTCCTTACGGGGCTTCTGATAGCCGTCCAGGCCGCCGTTGGGGCAGTCCACATAAATATTCTCGTCAATATCTTTGATGTACCGTTCCACCCATGTTCTGTAATTGCCGTCCGGGACATTGTATTCCCGTTTGTCAGCCACACAGCAGGACCCGCAGCCGATACATCGGGTGACATCCACAATGAACACAAAACGATACCGGGACATGTCATATTCACGGCCCCGGATTCCGGGAATCTGTTCCGGAATGTCCTCCAGAATCTGTTCCGATGTTCCTGAGTCATCCGCCCTGAGCGGTATCACGAGGAGCAGGGAACCTGCCATGGTTCCCTTGAGAACCTTCTTTATAAAGGTCCGGCGGTCTTCATTCAGTTCAGGTTTTTCCCTGTCCATCAGCTCGCCTCCTTTACGCCAAGTGCCTGTTTGGCCTGGTTAATATAATCATATGGCGCATGTACATGGTGGCACTGGTTGCATGTATGCGTTTCCTTGACATTCTGGTCCCTCAGATGATCGGGCATAATCACGGTTTTGATGACATCCTCAGGTCTGGCATGTATGGCCTTGTTGTGACACCTCAGGCATAAGACCCTGATTTCTTCCCCTTTTTTGACTGGGAGTTCCCCTGTCTTTATGCCGTTGGTGACGTGGTCAGCCATTGGACCATGACAGAACTCACAGGAAATGGTCTTATGAAGTCCGTTCAGATGAAGCCCGGCTTCATAAGTATGACACGGCAGGCAGGGCATGTTTGTCTTATGACGAATATCCCTGTCTGCTTCCTCCTGAATGGCATCTGCACGATAGTGTCCGTACATGCCGAATGAGTCAGGGGTCATAAACTTCTTGCCGATAAGTCCGACAGCGGCAAAAATCACAAGGCCCAGAATAATACGTTTGACATGTGAATTGTAGTTTGATTCCACTTGAAATCTCCTTTATCTGTACACTCTGGTACACTGCCCGGCAGGTATGAAAAAATCTGATTATAACGGATTCAGGGGAGGCTCCCGCATCTGCCCTCAGACATATCCGGCCGAACGTGCAGGTTTAAGCTTTGTGCCCCCTTTGTGCCCTTTGTGGTTAAACCTTTGTGCCCTTTGTGGTTAAAAAGGTGCGACGCTGGGCTGATTTCAGGCCTCCCCTAAAAGCGTTATAATCAGGAAAAAATGAAGGCTTTTTCCATATACCGTGATACATGAAACGTGAATTCACGTTTCAGCAACAAATACCTGAACAGAAATTCTTATATCAGGATGCAGGGTGGGTGGAATTTATTAATTTTTCAGGGAAAAAAATTAACCCACTGATCTGATTTGCCAGAAAATTCATGAACAGGTGCTTATTTACATTTACACCAGCCAGAAACCAGAACCGGAAAAATTTAATCATCAGGATATAAAGAAACATTTTGAAATTGTCAACCTTACAGTTATGTAAAAAATGTAACAGAGTTGTTACTTGGGCTGATGAAAATATCACAGACATATCTGCCAACTGTGATCCTGTTTTTATTCCGCTTATTTTTTTCAACTTAAAAATCAGAGAATTACATAATGACCGGAACAGAAACGTGATCAGCTTTCTGAGAGCATCAGGAGGCAACCCTGGCTGGTATGTTAATCCCCTTAGGGGAAATTATCGGAATATATATTGATACCCGTACTGTAATTCAGATTATATATTTTCTTTATTTTTTTGTAATATCGGCAGCTTGGTCACTTATATTATGGTATGAACGATATAAATACAGACTCAGAGGAAAATATTTCAGGAACTTCCCCGGGGATTAATCTGTGAAATCCGTGAAATCTGTTTAATCTGCGGTTCAAACTCTCGGTAATTGGCGGGATCAAAAATCAAAAAGCCTGGCGGGATTTGGCAATCCCTCAGGAGCAATAGTTTGGCTGAATTGTGATTTGTTTTTTTGAGAATACCATCTGCCGTAAATGGTACGGTTCGGTACCATCCCCGCTCCTCTGAATCTGTTATAATCAGCAATGATAAATGGGGAAATGCGTCATGGCAATGATCTGAGGTTGGGAAAAATTTCCAGAGCGGGTATGGTATCTTTTGCAGAAACCGGAGAGGTGATTGAGGGTTAAGGATGGAGATTCCTTAACCCTTAAATTTCAGATTACTTCTTTCTTGCTTCGCCCAGCGACATTATCACCTGATCCAAGGCTGAGAGATTTCCAGGTGTGTTCCCGCCCATTGAGGCCTTTTCGGGAATGTCTTCAACCCCTCCCAGTATCTCATCCGCGGGGATATCTTCCTCAATCATCTCGGACGATCTGCTTTCAAGCTCTGGTGGCGTTACCTCACTTTCAGCGGGTATTTCATAACTGCCATCTTCTTCGCACGGCACAACATTTCCAAGAAGCGGCCACGCGTCACTGCCCCAACTGGCAGGTACGGCATAGCCTTCTCTTCCTGCAAAGAAGCTGTGTTTGAGTTCTCCTGGTGCGGCATTGAATTCATCTTCTGAGCCTTTCACAAAATCTGTTTTGAGAAGGTTGGCAGGGATTTCCTCTTTTGCTTCTCCGAAGAATGTCCATGCGAACTCTCCGGGTTTCACAGAGAAACCCACGTCGCCTGCTTCACGGAGGAAATGCCGCTGTTCAGGATTCGAGGAATAAAGATTGAATTCTTCGTCCAAAAGAGGGGCTTCCCAGCCTTCGCTTTTCATCCATCCCCAGGTGATGTTGGAGAGTCTCGCTTCAGGGTCGAGTGCGGGTGCAAAACGGCATCCGATACGAAGAGCTTCTTCAAGGGTGCAACACTTGTAGAGTTCTTCCCTGCCGCCTCTCATAGCTCTGCCCTCTCTGAAGTCATGACGGTTGCCTACTTCCTCAACTTCACCAGGATCATAGAGGAAACCGAGTTCAAGCCCTCTGCCTTCACCCAAGCCGGGTCTTGATATGCCGCCTTCATCTCCTTCATACGGGCCGGGGGGTACTTCCGGGGGGATGTGGGGCGGGGGGTTGCCGACGAATATTGATATCTGGCTGGCAGCTTCCAGCGGGCCATCATAACCGGGACTCCCGTAAGCACCCTGATCGTCTGTCGTGATCGTCAGTGTGGCCTCTCCGACATAACCGCTTTCCGGCGTGTATGTCAGTCCGTTCAGTCTGCCGTTAATCCTATCCAATGTATCATTGATTATGATCTCCTGATCCCCGGCCTGTCGTCCGCCTCCTTCCGAAAGTGTTCCGTTGTTAACACTGATGGTGACCTGAACCTTACGATGCACCGGATTATCATCAGCGTCATAGTGGTACGCATCAATATCACTCACGGAAATGGCATTGCCGTTTCCGGGGCTGAAAACCAGCGGGGTGTCTTCAGGCGTCACCTGATCTCCCGGAACATGGTTCAGCGGGGCATCGTTTACAGCGATTACGGTCAGCCAGCATGTTGGTGCGTTACTGACATTTCCCTCAATATCGGTTGCCACAACCGTGATGACACGCTGGATATCATGGGGATTTTCAGATGTATTGTAAAAGGTGATGGTACGCAACGCTTCCGAGTACTGCCCCACGGTGGCCTCTCCTGTCAAGGTCATAACACCGCTGGCAGGATCATAGACTGCACTGATGTTTGTGTTCGGAATAGTTATCGCATCGGTGGGAACAGTGTCATTAATACGCAATTCATCCTGATCCTGCAAGTTCGTAAGCGTCACTTCCAGCGATCTGATGCTCAGGGTACTCGGGTTTTCTGTGTCCGGGTCTGTCACCATTGCATCTTCGTCCGTGATATGCGTCCCGGATGCCTGATTTTCTATGAATGTTGCGGCAAAATCCACTTCCCTCACGCCTTCGTCCGGCATACCGTCTCCCCCGGAACTTCCCGGACCGTTCAGATCAACTATCGGGCCTTCGGGAAGGTCAACTAAGGTGATTGTCATGACCGCCTGATTTTCCAATCCGTATGCGTCAGTAACCCGAACATCCAGCGTGTATTCCGGTTTTGTTTCAAAATTCAGGTCAGCAGCCGGGCAGGCAACCGTAATCTCGCCGGTCTGAGGGTTCACATTGAAAACCCCCTGACCGTCTCCGCCGATGACCTCGTAGGTTATGGTGTCTCCTTCCGGGTCGGTGGCTTCCACCGTGCCTACGAATGTGTCGCAGGGACTGTTTTCGTTCACATTGAAATTCTGAGGCGCAATATCCGGCGGCTCATTAAGATTATTGATATTGATCGTCATTGTCGCCTGATTGGTCAGGCGTCCGTCACCGTCATCCTCAACCTGAACCTCCAAGGTGTATGTCGGAGTCCGCTCAAAATCCAGATCAGCACCCGGGGCCACAACAATCTGATGCGTGACAGGATCAAGATCGAATATGCCCTGGCCGCTTCCGTCCACAACCCGGTAAATCAGATTATCTCCATCCTGATCCGTGGCAATTACCGGCCCCGGATTTACATTGGTACCGGCCGGGCTGTTCTCGTTGATATCAAAGGTCTGCGGTGCGATATCCGGGGGATCGTTCTCATCAATCACGCTGATTGTCATTATCGCCTGGTTTGTCAGCTCACCGAGACCGTCATCCTGAACCTGAACATCCAGAAAATATTCATTCTTGGTTTCATAATCCAGATCAGCGCCTTCGGCCACTGTGATATCACCAGTGACAGTATTCACATTGAACACTCCCATTCCGTCTCCGCCAAGGACTGTGTAGGTCAGATTGTCTCCGTCCGGATCCGTGGCCTCTATCGGTCCCACATCTGTGCCGCCCGGACTGTTCTCTTTGATGTTGAAAAACTGGGGTGCTATCTCCGGGGGATCGTTCACGTCAGTCAGCGTGATCGTCATTGTGGCCTGGTTCGTCAGGTTCCCCTCACCGTCATCCTGCACCTGGACATCCAGCGTGTATTCGGGTGTTTTCTCATAGTCCAGATCAGTGCCCTGAGCCACTGTGATCCTTCCGGTGCCGGGATCCACATTGAAAAATCCCTGGCCGGTTCCGCCGACAACCCGATAGGTCAGATTGTCTCCGTCCGGATCACTCGCCACGGGATCTCCCACAAAGGTGCCGCCCGGGCTGTTTTCCTCAATCGTGAAATGCTGGGGATCAATATTCGGCGGTTCGTTCTTATCAATCACAGTGATCGTCATCACCGCCTCATCTGTGAGGTTCCCGTCGCCGTCATCCTGAACCCGGATGTCCAAGGTATATTCAGGTGCGGTCTCGTAATTGATGACAGCACCAGGCGCCACAGTGATTTCCCCCGTCTGAGGATCCACCTGAAACACCCCCTGGCCGGTTCCGCCAGTGACGGTGTAGGTCAGATTGTCCCCGTCCACATCATTTGCGATAATGTCGCCCACCGGTGTGCCGCCCGGGCTGTTCTCCTCAATTCCGAAATTCTGGTCTGCAATATCGGGCGGTTCGTTCAGATCATTCAGATGAATTGTCACTGTTCCATGACTGGTCAGGTTTCCCTCGCCGTTATCCTGAACCTGGACTTCCAACTCATATTCGTTTTTGGCCTCATAGTCCAGAACAGCACCCTGGGCCACTGTGATCTGGCCGGTGGCGGCATTCACGTCAAACAGTGTGCGGCCGCTTCCCCCGACCACTGAGAATGTCAGCGTGTCACCTTCTATCAGGGGGTCGGAGCCGTTTATATCTGTGGCCGTGACTATTCCCACATTCATACCGGCCGGACTGTTCTCGTCAATTCTGTATTCCTGATCATCAATTGAGGGCGCGTCGTTGATGGGACGGACATTGATTGTGATAGGTTCCGCCTGCGCAACACCGCCAACACTGACGTATATGTTGGCAGTACCTGTCATATCGTCCGCCAATTCTCCTTCCACTCTCCACATATTGTAGCCCGGACGCTCAATGCCGTCATCGTCTGTGAAAGGGGAGGACATATATCCCATATTTGTCAGTTTGACATTCTGAAGCAGGGTATGGTTTGTCCAACTGACAAGATCAACCTGAAAATTCTGGTCCCCATCTGTATTCCACAGATGAAGGTTGTAATCAATAGAACTGTTCTCATCAACGCCGATGGTGTTCGGGAAGTGATAAGACGAAACAAGCATTCCTGAGTAATCGTCCAGTTGTTCCGCATCCAGAGGCGGAGTCCCTTCATCAGCCCCTTCGGAACCGACCTCCAAATCCCAGTCTCCGAGCTTGCCGGTGGTGTCGTCGGAAGCCCACACATCAGCACCGGTCGCATCAGAGAGACTGTCAAGAAGACTCTGGCCTTCTCCTGAGCCCGCGTTGCATCCGAAGACATAAATATGACTGTCATCTGTCAGAACAGACCTCAGCGATTCCCATGCGTCCGCATTCTCATCAACATTATCAGCAGTGACCACCTCATTTCCGAGACGGAAGTTCCCTGCCTCGCCATGGGACAGGATGGACACGGAATCCACCGGCTGGCCCAGTTCCGTAATCCTGCCGATCACATCAGCCACAGACTCGCTGGCCGCATCATAGACAATGACACGCGTGCCAGGAGTTGCCGCAGCCGTCAGCTTATGATAATCGGGGAGGCTGTCAGCAACAAGGACAATCTCAACGGATTCCGCCTGAACCTCCTCCCCGGCAGGGGCAGAAAGCAGGGCGGCAGCATCGGCAATGTGTCCTGTCTCATTGTCTGCATGGTCCGGAACATAAGAATTTCCGGCAACCACAGATTCATAAGCGAACGCATGATCCAGTGCCTCGCCAGCCATAGCCCCGTCAAGGACAATTCTGTTTTCCAGTTTGATTAAATTCAACATTATCGTTAAACCTCCCTTTGTGAATTATGAATTATGAATGGTGAATGGTGAATTATGAATGGTGAATTATGAATGGTGAATTTCAATTCATAATTCACAATTCACCATTTTTTTTACCAGTGTGCACTGTGAGGCGGAATGATCCAGTATTCCATGCCTTTTCGTCTGAGTTCGTTTGACATGTTTTTGGCATCTGCCTGGGTCAGGCCCTTGAAACGCACTCTGTTTATGAGTCCCAGACCGGAAACCCGTTTGGTTTCAATCTCCATATCTCTGGGATCAAGTAAGCGCAGCTCCGCATTTTTGATCTGTGCAATTCTTTTGGCCACCCCCTCTTGTTTGGAAAAGGCGCCGACCTGCAGCTTCCACAGGAATGAATCTGACGCATCCGACGCAAACCGGTCTGATAGGGGAGACGGCGCGCTTCTGGACAGTATGTCAGCAGACTCGCTTCTGATGATAGGCTCACCCCCTCCTCTGCTTCCCCAGTTTCCCACATCATCAATCAATTCATCTTTTTCTCCGGAATACTCAACAAACTGGCTTCGGCTGGCCCCGCATATCGGACATGTGTCCGGAGGACGGGGCCCGGTGTGAATATAGCCACATTCCGTGCATTTCCATCTTTTCAGAGGCGATGTGTCTGCCATCCCGCCGCTTCTTGCTCCGCAAATACCGCTGCTGTCACAATCCAGAGGGTCAATTCCCACAGCGACACATAGCTGTTTGTGCGCCACGATCAGATCCACCACAGCCTCATCCCGGCGAAGCTTGGCAGCCATTTCCTCAAGGTGACGCTGGGTGACTGCCAATGCAGGCAGTTTGCCCACAGCTTTCTTCTCTTTTGCCATGTCCAGAAGATCAGCAGATAATACATAAGTGTCTTCAAGCAACCTGAAACGGTCCACTTTGATGGCATAATCCAGCAGAGCAATATGGACCTGGGTGATAACTCCCACCGTCAGCATAAGACGCTGGGTTTCAGCCATGTTCACACCTTTTCCGCTGGCCTGAAGTTCCACAATACGGGAAGGAAGATCCAGCAGATTCCAGCCGATGCCGGCTCCCACAGAGTTCCATGTATTGGAAAGGAGCAGCCGGTTTGCATCATAATGGGATGCAGCAAAGAAATTCACCCCCGGGAAAAGTTTCCAGAAAGCTTCTTTTGCAGCCTGTTTCTGCATACGGACATTCATATCAGTCTCAAACAGGTCGGGACGATGGGTCAGGGCATATTCCTCAAGTCTGTCAATGTCCAGGTCCCTAGTGTGGGGAAGAGCTGCCACGACCGGTTTGATGGGCGCACGGTACAATGTGAACTCCACATTCTGGTTCAGTCCCATATACTCGGACAGGTTCAGACGGGCCTTGGAAAGCCTGGCCTGAAGTTTGCGTATGGTCAGTTCCAGTTCCTTGAGCCGCATCTCAGCCTCTTTTGCAGACATTATATCCAGTGCCCTTAATTTTACGGCACTGTCAATATTCCGTTTGAGGACTTTCAGCTTTCTTTCCACAGTATGCACATAATCCAGAGCATCTTCCACCGCGGCAGCCTGCCAGTAAGCTTCGGTGATATCCAGGGCAAGGAACTGGGCCTGACGATGGCGCCGTTTTTCCAGGACATGTTCCCGCATTTCAGACCGGCCGGAACGTACGTATGCCAGCACAGTGTCAATGACATTCCAGGTCAGTGACAGATTGGCTCTCCCGCTGTCCTTGAGTTCGGACACTGTATAATCCGGCTGATCCTGATCTGTCTTCCAGTTGTAAACATCACTTTTTCTCAGTTTGTCCCGATATTCATACCTCCCGTCAATGGTCAGGCCGGGCAGCATTCTGAGTTTTTCCGCCAGGGTTTCTTTGCTTGCAATCTCCTTGTCAAAGTCTGCGACACGGAGTTTAAGATTGTTTCTTAATCCGATCTGGATACAATCTTCCAATG
>Ga0164315_10002858_pt1 | contig 13317 bp, 12 predicted proteins | sample GuaBasSedimGuay6_FD_113737 | JGI IMG/M metagenome (GOLD analysis project Ga0164315, IMG submission 113737) | Subseafloor sediment microbial communities from Guaymas Basin, Gulf of California, Mexico - Guay6, Core 4569-2, 0-3 cm | ecosystem: Environmental > Aquatic > Marine > Hydrothermal vents... | reverse complement strand
TAAGCAACGCAATAACCTTCTTGAGAAGATGACCGATGAGGTGGGGAGATTAGTTCTTAGGCACAATTATTTACAAAGCGGTGCAATTAGCATGATTGAGGCACATGCACCAGCAATGTTAGCAGTGCATCGTAGGTTAATTGAGCTATTGGAAGAAGAGGGCATGCTCAATCGGGATATTGAGTTTCTGCCGAATGAGGAGGAGCTTGAAGAGCGAAAGGCAAACAAAAAAGGGCTGTTACGGCCCGAAATATCCGTTCTGGTTGCTTATAGCAAAATGGCACTTAAAGAGCGGCTTCTGGAGTCAGGATATCTTGAGACCGATTATTTGCTATCGGAATTAGAGGGTTACTTTCCCTCAGCATTAAACAAGAGGTTCGGGAAGGTTTTTGGGGAGCATCGTTTAAAGCGAGAAATTATTGGCAACCAGCTTGTTAATAACCTTGTCAATCGATTGGGGATCTCTTTCCCATTCAGGATGATGGATGAGACAGGTGCAGATGTGGCGGCTGTAATACGTAACTACCGACTGGCTTGCAAACTATACTCGGCCGAGGCCATCTGGAATGAAATTGAGTCGCTTGATGGATTGATAAGTCAGGCTACTCAGTTAGATATGAAAATGGAAATGCGCAAACTGATAGAGCGAACTATGTTCTGGTTGCAGAGAAACCGTTCCAAAGCCTTTGCTACTGAAAAAGTGATTGAAGAGTTTGCGCCGGGTATTGCGAAGCTTTCCCCAAGAGTTCTTGGGCTGCTACATGAAAGTGAGAAAATCCTTGTGGGAGAAAAAAGCGAGCAATATAGAGAGGATGGTGTGCCGGAGAAATTGGCAGAACGTATTGCTGTGCTAACGAGCCAGTTTGCTTGCCTGGATATTATTGCTGTAAAAGAGTCATCTAAACGCCCTTTGGAATATGTCGCTGCCGTTTACTTTGAGCTTGGGAGGCAGTTGAGGCTTGGTTGGCTAAATGGGAAAGTGAGTAAGTTGCCGCGAGGCAATTTTTGGCAGTCTTTGGCGAGAAGTGCCATCCGTGATGATTTCCACGCAGAGTGCCGGACTTTGACGAGCGATGTTCTTGGGGGTGGAGTGGGTTCAACTTCAGCAGAAGAGTTGGTTGCAGGCTGGTGTGAACAAAATAGCCTGGCAGTTGAGCGGTATCAGAAGCTCATTCAGCGGATTGAGGCCGGATCGGGAATTGAGCTGGAAAAAATGGCAGTTGTATTAAAAGAGCTGCATGCAATCGTCCTCAATGAGGATGACAAACAGCTCAGCAGAGCCTGGGGAGGAAACGCGGATTAACCGAGAGCGGGCCTGATGGGATAGTCGCTAGACCCACTCAACGATTTTATCAGCCACTAGCTGCCAGTCTGGCTCGAGCATCATGGCGTGGGACATGTCTGGGAAAGAGTCGAAATCAGCGTTGTTTGCCTTTGCTGTGGCGCGCTGACTATTAATGCTGAAGAGAGCATCATTTTCTGCTGCTAGAACAAGCATGGGTACATTATGTGGATTATGTTTGCGCGGAAGGGAGAGCCAGGACATGTCGTGAACTGCGCGCGTCGAAATTGATTGCATGCGGGAGAGGTATTTTTGAACATCCGCTGGATGCATATCACGATGAAAGAGAGCGCTTTGTCCAACCATAGGTGTAAATGCATTTTGGCCAGTGTAATGCGTTGACTGGAAAGAAAAGAAACTGAGGGGATGCAGGGCAGCCATAGACAGGCTGGGCCCTAAAAGTCCTTCATGGGGGACAGATGCCATCAAAATGGCCGATTGGCAACTATTTTTTTCTAAGTACTTCTGTAAGACCATGCCACCCATAGAGTGGCCAACGATAATGGGATCACCATCAATCTGCGAGACGACATGACAGAGGTCTTCAACATAGTCGTTCAGACTTGTCCAGACAGCCTGGCTGTAACCACCACTTTTGCCATGGCCTCTGAGGCTGAATGCGTAAACATCATGCCCCTTGCTGGCAAAATAGCTTAGAAAGAATTCGTCCCAACACCAGGCCGCAACGTAGGCACCATGAATGAATATAAGTGGTGGCTTAGCGGAGGGTGTGGAGGCTTGTCGAAAAATAATTTCGAGTTCTACAGGATGGTCTTTGGGATTATTCATTGTATTTATTTATTGTTTGTTTGACTTAGATCAAGGCTGTTTTTTTGTGTGGGTGTAATCTTGTAGCCGTTAAAACGAATATCCTCTGGGAAGGTTTGGGCAGGTAGCTACGCTACTTGCCCTTTTTTTTGCTTAATTTATAGAGATTAGTTCCATCTCAAAAACAAGTGTTTCATTGGGGCCAATGGCACTACCAGCGCCTTGCTCTCCGTAAGCCATCTCTGCGGGAATAAAGACCTCCCATTTGGAGCCGAGAGGCATGATCTGTAGAATCTCCTGCCAGCCGGGAATAACGCCGGTAACAGGGAATGTTGTTGGTGTGCCGCGGCTGTACGAGCTATCAAATTCCTGGCCACTGATCAGGCTACCTTTATAGTGAACAGTAACGCTGTCTGTTTTGGCTGGTAAATCACCTTCACTTTGAGTAATTACTCGGTATTGTAGTCCGTTATCAAGCACGGTCACCTCATCGCGGGTACTGTTTTTAGCAAGAAAATCTTTTCCCGTCTGGCCATTTTTATCACTGATAGCTTGCTGGCTTCCTGCTGCCTGTTCCTGGAAGTGCTGGATAGCACTTTGCATTTCCTCAACAGTCAATTTAGATTGTTCATCATTAAGTGCATCGCTAATACCCTGTATAAGGCTGGTGGGATCAACATCCAGTCGGTCTTTGGTGATGCCCATTCCAATCTGTTGGCCAATGGCGTAGCTAAACTTCTCTTTGATTGTATCCACAGTTTTGTCCTTTCTGAAAATGCTAAAAAATAGGTGTAAGGCTGTGCACTATACGGCAAATTCTTATTTTATGGCGGTTTTCAGAGCGCTCACAGTTAATGGCGGACTCTTTATTTATACGAGAGATGGTTGAAATTCTAATATTTGTTTGAATTTAACAAGGTGGCGAGTGATTGTTTAAACGAGCTCTTGTTTTTGCGAAAAGGCTGTTTTTTGGCTATAATCTTCGAGTCTTCAAGAAGGGGCTTGAGGAGCATTCCAAAATAAAAACGGCATTATGTCTAGGGTATTGTTTTGACTCCAGATTAAAGAGTTTTGCCGAATTGGTTCTGCTTTCGAGCGGTTTGTCTTTTTCAACAAACAGATACGATCGTATGCAATTCAATATAAAAAAAGGTTTAGATTTACCGATTACTGGTAGTCCGGATCAGGTTATTTCTGAGGGTGCGCAAGTTAAAACAGTTGCGCTCCTTGGGGCTGATTATCCAGGGCTCAAGCCGAGAATGGCTGTTCAGGAAGGTGATCGCGTTAAATTAGGGCAGGAGCTGTTTTCAGATAAGCAGACTCCGGGCGTTATTTTTACCTCTCCAGGTTGTGGAACAGTCAAAGCCGTTAATCGTGGCGCTAAAAGAGCGTTGCAGTCAGTAGTGATTGAGCTTGATGGTGATGAGGCGGAAAGCTTTGCATCATATTCACAAGCTGAGTTATCAAAGCTGGGGGCAGAGAAAGTTCAGGAGAATTTGCTGGCATCAGGGCTTTGGACGGCACTTCGGACTCGCCCTTACAGCAAGGTTCCAGAGCCAGGAACGAAGCCGAGTTCTATCTTCATTAATGCAATGGATACCAATCCTCTTGCGGCCGACCCTCATGTGGTTATCGGTGAGCGTAAGAGTGATTTTCAAAATGGTATAACTGTTCTCACGCAGTTGACTGAAGGGTCAGTCTACGTTTGTAAGGCACCTGAGGTTAAGCTAGATACAGGTGACGCAGTTGTTGCTGAATTTAACGGCCCACATCCAGCAGGCCTGCCGGGCACGCATATCCACTTCATCGATCCCGTTGGACCAACGAAGACTGTCTGGTCTATTGGTTATCAGGATGTGTTGGCAATTGGGGCGCTTTTTGTGACGGGGCAGTTGAATTCAGAACGAATTATTGCGCTCGCGGGGCCCTCTGTGGAAATCCCAAGACTTGTCCGTACACGTTTAGGCGCAAATACAGATGAGCTGGTTGATGGTCAGCTAAAAGATGCAGATTATCGAGTTGTTTCAGGTTCTGTGTTATCTGGGCGAAAAGCGGCTAACTGGTCTGCTTATCTTGGGCGCTACCACACGCAGCTATCGGTATTAAGAGAAGGGCGTGAACGCGAACTTTTCGGTTGGATTGTCGCCGGATCAAAAAAATATTCTTTCCTGAATATTTATACTACGAGTGTGAACAGGAAAAAGCTGTTCGACTTCACGACAACAACAAATGGTAGTGCGCGAGCACTTGTGCCTATTGGACACTTCGAAAGAGTGATGCCAATGGATATTCTGCCGGCACAGTTACTAAGAGCATTATTAATTAGTGATACCGACAGCGCTCAACTACTGGGCTGTCTGGAACTGGATGAGGAAGATCTTGGTCTTTGTTCGTTTATATGTCAGGGCAAACATGATTTTGGCCCTGTTCTAAGAAACAATTTAACTCTAATTGAGAAGGAAGGGTAATGTCAGGTTTAAGACGCTATCTGGACAAAGTCCACCCTCACTTTACAGCGGGCGGTAAATGGGAAAAGTATTATTCTGTCTATGAGATGGTTGATACGCTTCTCTATACGCCTTCAAGTGTAACGGGAAACAATGGCCCTCACGTTCGTGACGGGGTTGATTTGAAACGGATGATGACCTTTGTGGTATTGGCAACAATCCCCTGCATCATCATGGCACTCTATAATACTGGTCATCAGGCCAACATGGCTGTTGCGGCATTGGGTCTTGACCAGCCGGAAGGTTGGAGAGGAAGTATTCTAGCCGCAATGGGCGTTGGTTTTGCGCCGGGCAATATTATCGCCTGCTTGCTGCATGGCATGCTCTACTTCTTGCCCATCTATATCGTCACGTTGGCTGCAGGTGGGTTCTGGGAAGTTCTGTTTGCGTCGGTGCGTAAGCATGATGTTAATGAAGGCTTCCTGGTTACCTCGATGCTTTATTCGCTGATTTTGCCTCCAACTACACCTCTATGGCAGGTTGCCTTGGGGATTAGTTTTGGTGTTGTCCTGGGTAAGGAAGTCTTCGGTGGAACAGGCAAAAACTTCCTTAATCCCGCTTTAGTCGGTCGTGCATTTCTATTCTTTGCCTACCCTGCACAAATGTCAGGCGATGCTGTCTGGGTTGCTGTTGACGGTTTTAGTGGCGCGACGGCTCTGAGTCTGGCTGCTGCAGGTGGTGTTCAGGCAATTACCGAATCGGGTCTGAGCTGGATGAATACCTTCTTCGGAAATATGGCTGGCTCAATGGGCGAGGTTTCGACCTTTGCTTGCCTACTGGGCTTGACCTTCTTGCTCTATACCAGAATTGCCTCATGGCGTGTTGTGGGTGGTGTCTTTTTGGGTATGGTTGCTACGTCATTGTTATTCAACGGTGTAGGAAGTGATACAAATGCAATGTTTGCGTTGCCATGGTACTGGCACTTGACGCTGGGTGGATTTGCATTCGGTATGGTCTTTATGGCGACGGATCCTATTAGTGCGGCAATGACTGATCAAGGCCGCTGGATGTACGGTGCCATGATTGGTGTGATGGTGGTGCTGATTCGTGTTGTCAACCCGGCTTTTCCAGAAGGGATGATGCTATCAATACTTTTTGCCAATATGTTTGCACCACTGATTGACTATTTTGTAGTCCAGGCAAATATAAAAAGGAGGCTAGCACGCAATGTCTGAAGTTAACGAAAATGGGCAAGAAGCCAAAGGTGGTGGACTGCTAGCAATGTCAAATGACAGCTTTGCCAAGACAATTATTGTAGCGGTGGGGTTGTGTCTGTTCTGTTCGATTCTTGTCTCAGCTGCGGCGGTTGGATTAAGACCGTTACAGCTTAAAAATAAAGAACTCGATATGAAGAAAAACATTCTTCAGGTGGCAGAGCTATATGACGAAGGTACTTCAATTGAGGTTGTTTTCGACCAGAAGATTGAGACAAAAATCATCGAGTTGAGTAGTGGTGAGTACGTTGATATAGAAAATCCTGAGAGTTTTGATCAACGTAAAGCCTCGAAAGATCCGGCTGAAAGTGTCGCAATTCCAGCTGACCTGGATAAAGCTGGAATCAGGCGCAAAGCGACAAAAGCGCCTGTTTATCTAGTTAAAGAAAACGATGAATTGAAACTGATCATTCTTCCTGTGCATGGTTATGGTCTATGGTCGACGATGTATGGTTTTCTTGCCCTGGAAAGCGATGCAACAACGGTTGCGGGTATCAACTTCTACGATCAGGGTGAAACACCCGGTTTGGGTGGAGAGGTTGTCAACCCCAAGTGGCGCAATTTGTGGAAAGGTAAAAAAGTCTACAACACCGAGGGTGAGGCAATACTGGCGCTCGTCAAAGGTTCTGTAACAGATGCGACAGCAAATGCCGAGTATAAGGTTGATGGTCTGGCTGGAGCGACACTGACAAGTGTTGGTGTTACAAACCTGATTCAGTACTGGTTGGGCAGGGAAGGTTTTGCCCCATATCTTGAAAAAATCAAAAAAGAGAGGAGTTGATTAAATGAGTGACAATACAAAAGCACTTGTTGACCCATTAGTCGACAATAACCCCATTACGCTACAGGTTCTTGGGATATGTTCGGCGCTTGCTGTTACCTCTAATTTGGCAACAGCACTGATTATGTGTCTGGCGCTGACAGCAGTAACCGCTTTCTCTAATGTCGGGATCAGCATGATTCGGAATCACATTCCGGGAAGCATCCGTATTATCGTGCAAATGACTATTATCGCTTCATTGGTAATCGTCGTTGATCAGCTGTTAAAGGCGTTTGCATACGATGTTAGTAAGCAATTGTCCGTTTTTGTCGGTTTGATCATTACAAACTGTATCGTCATGGGGCGTGCAGAAGCCTTTGCAATGAAGAACCCGCCGGGAGCCAGCTTCATGGATGGTATCGGTAATGGTCTTGGCTACAGCATCATTCTAATTGCCGTTGGTGTAATCAGAGAGCTATTTGGTTCTGGTTCACTGCTCGGCATCCAGATTCTGGAAAAAGTGAATGATGGCGGCTGGTATGTACCAAATGGCATGTTACTACTGCCTCCAAGTGCCTTCTTTATTATCGGCTTACTTATTTGGGGTGTTCGTACCTGGAAAAGAGATCAGGTTGAAGCGCGTGACTTCAAAATTAAACGTTTACAGGAATCTGAGGTCCACTAATGGAACATTATATCAGTCTGTTTGTTAAGGCGGTCTTCATTGAAAACTTGGCGCTTTCCTTCTTTTTGGGAATGTGTACCTTTCTGGCGGTTTCCAAGAAAGTTGAGACAGCGCTTGGTCTGGGAATATCCGTGATGGTTGTGCAGCTTCTTACTGTTCCTGCAAATAACTTAATCTATACCTATTTGCTGAAAGCAGGTGCTCTTACCTGGGCAGGATATCCAGAAGTTGACTTAAGTTTTCTTGGTTTGATCAGTTATATCGGTGTGATTGCGGCGATGGTGCAGATCCTCGAGATGACCCTGGACAAGTATTTCCCTGCTCTGTACGACGCACTTGGGATCTTCCTGCCGTTGATTACAGTTAACTGCGCAATCATGGGTGGAAGCCTGTTTATGGTTGAGCGTGACTACGATCTTGCTGAAAGTGTCACTTATGGCGTAGGTAGTGGGTTTGGCTGGGCACTTGCGATTACGCTAATGGCGGGTGTGCGCGAAAAACTTAAATATAGCGATGTTCCGGATGGGCTTGAAGGCTTGGGAATCACGTTCATTACTGCCGGTTTGATGGCTATGGCCTTTATGGGCTTTTCTGGAATTCAATTATAAGGTGTCTGCATGTTAGAAATTACCTTAGGCGTTGCCTTTTTTACCGGCATTATTATCGCGCTGGTTTTTATTATCTTGGGTGCCAAATCGAAACTGGTTCCATCTGGAAATGTAGCCATTACCATCAATGGTGAAAAAGTTATTCATACTCCAGTGGGCTCTAAGCTGCTGAATGCTTTGAGTGACAATCAGCTTTTTGTTGCGTCAGCCTGTGGTGGCGGTGGAACTTGTGGTCAGTGCAAAGTGAAAGTCTTTGAGGGTGGCGGAGATATTTTGCCAACAGAAAGATCTCATATCACCAAGCGTGAGGCGGTAGAAGGTGAGCGTTTGGCGTGCCAGGTCGGTGTCAAGCAGGATATGAAGATCGAAGTTGAAGAGAGTGTTTTCGGTGTTCAAAAGTGGGAATGTACCGTTCGCTCTAACTATAACAAGGCAACTTTTATTAAAGAGTTAGTGTTGGAACTGCCCGAAGGCGAAAGTGTTGATTTTCGTGCGGGAGGGTATATCCAGATTGAGGCGCCGCCACACCATGTTAAATACTCTGATTTTGATATTGAAAAGGAGTACCACGGTGACTGGGATCAGTTTAACTTGTGGCGTTACGAGTCAATTGTCAAAGAGCCAGTTGAAAGAGCCTACTCAATGGCGAACTATCCGCTCGAAAAAGGCATTATTATGCTGAACGTGCGTATTGCTTCTCCACCTCCACGTGCGCCAGAAGACATTCCACCTGGTCAAATGTCATCGTTCATCTTTAACCTGAAACCGGGTGATAAAGTGACGATTTCGGGGCCATATGGTGAGTTCTTTGCGAAAGAGACTGGTAATGAAATGGTCTTTATCGGTGGTGGTGCAGGTATGGCGCCTATGCGTTCGCACATCTTCGACCAGTTGGGTCGTTTGAAGAGTACACGTAAAATGTCTTTCTGGTATGGAGCCAGAAGTAAGCGTGAAATGTTTTACGCTGAAGAGTTCGACAAGTTGGCTGCGGAGAATGAAAACTTCCAGTGGCACTGTGCGCTATCGGATCCGATGCCAGAAGATAACTGGGAAGGTTATACGGGTTTTATTCATGAAGTATTACTACATGAATACCTGGAAAAGCATCCATCACCAGAAGATTGTGAATTTTACATGTGTGGACCTCCAATGATGAACTCAGCGGTCATCAAAATGTTGGAAGACCTCGGTGTTGAAAGCGAAAATATCTTCCTGGATGATTTTGGCGGATAGTTTTCTATCTACACAAGTTGTAACTAAACGCATAGCAGTTCTCCTGCTATGCGTTTTTAGTTTTATAGCGGTAAGCTGCTCAAAGAATGAGGAACGTACAGAGGCGCTGCTTCAGGGTCTGACGATGGGGACAAGCTACAGCGTTAAGGTGATTAATGCTGGGGCAAAAACAGGCGACTTGAAGCAGGGTGTTAATGAACTGCTCAATGAGATAAATAGCAGTATGTCGACTTATTTGGCTGATTCGGAGCTTTCCAGAATTAACCAAAATAAAACTACAGACTGGATAGTCGTTAGTCGTGAGCTGATGCGTGTGCTCCAGCTGGCGAACAAAGTGAGTAGGCAGAGTAAAGGGGCTTTTGATGTAACGGTTGGCCCGATTGTGAATTTGTGGGGATTCGGTCCGGACAAAAAGATTCTGGAAGAGCCTGATGAGGATCGAATCAATTCATTGATGGATCGTGTTGGCTATAAAAAGCTGATTCTGGATGACAATGCGTCTCGAATTAAAAAAATTGAGCCAACGCTTTATGTCGATTTATCAGGCATAGCTAAAGGTTTCGCGGTAGACAAACTCGCTGAGTACTTGGAAGAAAATGGGGTAACAGACTATTTAGTTGAGGTTGGTGGTGAAATACGGGTAAAAGGGCGAAATAAAGATAATAAGTTGTGGCGCCTGGCGATTGAGAAGCCTGCGATTGACCAAAGGGCTGTTCATCAGGTGGTTGAGCTAACAGGCCAGGCTATTGCGACGTCCGGAGATTACAGGAACTATTTTGAGTCAGAAGGTAGGCGCTATTCGCATACGATAAACCCAGTTTCTGGGCGCCCAATTACAAATCGCGTTGCTTCTGTCTCTGTGATAACCTCAAGTGCTGCTTACTCGGACGCAATGGCGACGGCCTTTATGGTTTTGGGTGCTGAGAATGGAATCGAACTTGCGGATCGTTTAAAACTAAAAGTACTATTTCTGGTCAAACGGGATGAAGGGTTCGAAGAGGTGCGGAGTTTGGCTTTTGCCTCGATTAAGAGAGAAAAGGTGAGTAGTGATGAAAGAATTTCTGATTAGTTTTTTGGTATTTGGAACAGTCATTATCGCAATGGCCGTTGGTGTGATATTTGGCAGAAAAGCGATTCAGGGCTCCTGCGGAGGTGCAGGTGGTGGAGCCTGTGTATGTACAAAGAAATGTGACAAAAGAAAAAGAGCAGAAGCAGAGGCTCTGGAAAATAGTAGTAATATTTAACCTTAGTGGAGGATGGGGAAAATGACATTAAAGTCAGTTACAGTAAAAGATTATATGGCGACAGGGCTTGTCACGCTTACACCTGGGATGGGTGTGATGGAAGCAGTTCAGAAATTTCTGGATTACAGAATTTCCGGTGCTCCGGTTGTAGATGAGCGAGGCAACATGATAGGGATGCTTTCTGAAAAAGACTGTTTAAAGGTTGTCCTTAACGCGGCTTATCACGAAGAGATGGGTGGTACGGTTAGCGATTTTATGATGAAAGATGTTGTTACGATAGATGCCTCCACAGGTATTGTGGAAGTTGCAGAAATGTTTATTAAAAGTTCATTTAGACGCTACCCTGTTGTATCTGATGATAAATTGATTGGTCAGATCAGTCGTCGTGATGTCTTAAAGGCACTTGAAAAACTCTGGTAGTTGTCATGTAGAGACTTTTTGAGTCGCTGCAAATAGCTTATTAACAAAGGCACTTTTCTTTCTGAAAAGTGCCTTTGTTCTATATTAGAGTTTCTTTCCAAACATCTCACCAATAGCGCTAATGAGCTGCTCAGAGCAATCAGGACTTCTGAGGGCCTGCATAACCAGAAGGTGCATACTCGGTATATAGAGTAGATCGGCTAAAAGAGGGTTAAAGCAGCCGGGTCCAGATTGAGCTAGTTTTTCCAGATATTTGCTCAACAAGTCAGGGTCTTCTAGTGCCTCCCAGGCTTTTCCCGAGATAGAAGCGAGTAATTCTGGCTCCAAACCAATTGGGCTATCAAGTATTGAATGGTAAATCTTTCTCTGACTATCTCTGTCGGATGAGCAGGAGATTGCCCGCATGGCCATGGCAATTTGCCCAACTTCGATAGAAGCTCCTTGCATGAAGCGCTCAATTTTTTGGATAACTGCCTTTGTAAGGGGGCTGCCAATAACTTCATTTTCAAGGCAGGAACAGAGAATGGCGAAAGGTTCGGGAGGCAGCTCCAAAACAGCTTGAGAGAGCATTTCTTCATTATCATCTTCACTCAGGCGAGCTGTAATGTCGGCAATTCCCTGAAGACCGACAAACTTCCATTGATCAAGACCATTTTCCCCCTTGAAATATTGATATGCGTGACTGTGATATTGGGACACAGGGGCATTCAGTGCGTGCGCCACTTTTGCATGAAAAACCGCCATTCGGTCAGGGCTCGGGGTAAAGCTATAAGGATTATCTTTTAATGCCGCATTAATTTTCTCGTTTTGTTCGGAAGCATCCTGATCCAGGATTGCCTTCTCAAGTAGTCGATTGAGGAAATCGTCTCGGGCGACTTGAATCAGCAGGCCCATCTCATCCAGGGGGAATTTGAGAAACCAGACGGACTGTTCATTTTTATGCGCCTCATTCCAAAGCACAATACCAAACAGCGCTTGCTGCTGAAATGGATAGGGATACGGGGTTTGAGCATTTTCGAAGGTCGAAAAGTTGTAATCAGAAATTTCACAAACACGCCGGCCCATATCAAAAATGCGCATTTTCGAGCCGGTTAATTCAATAAATTCAGCTAGTGTTTGGGGAGGCTTTTCCATTCGTCATCTCGACAAGTTACTTTGAGTCGGACATTATACCCGTTGACTAACAGGCTGAGTCCTTCCAATGAGCAATAACAAGTTAACGTCAACAATATACTGGCATGACTACGAGACCTTTGGGATCGATCCTGCTTTAGATCGCCCCGCCCAATTCGCCGGAGTCCGTACCGACGAAGACTTAAACATTATCGAAGAACCACTGGTTATTTACTGCAAGCCAGCGAATGACTATTTACCGCAGGCAGAAGCCTGTCTGATAACAGGTATTACGCCACAAACAGCACTTGAAAAAGGTGTTTGCGAAGCTGAATTTATCTCAAGAATCAACGATGAGTTTTCACGCCCAAAAACCTGTGTGGCTGGTTACAACAGTATTCGTTTTGATGATGAGGTAACGCGCCATACACTCTACCGGAATTTCCATGATCCCTATGCACGTGAATGGCAGAATGGGAACTCTCGCTGGGATATTATTGATTTAACTAGAATGGCGCGGGCATTGAGACCGGAGGGCATCAACTGGCCGAATCATGATGATGGCAAGCCCAGTTTTCGGCTGGAAGAACTAACTGCCATAAATAATATTAAGCATCAATCAGCGCATGATGCGCTCTCAGATGTTTATGCGACGATTGAGTGGGCAAAACTGATTCGAGAAAAGCAGCCCAAACTGTATCATTATCTTTACCAAAATAGAGATAAGCACTCGTTGGGGAAGCTGTTGAATGTTGCAGAAAAAAAACCGGTTCTGCATGTTTCCGGGATGTATCCGGCAAATAAAGGTTGTCTGGCAATTGTTTCACCATTGGCACAGCATCCAGTGAATAAAAATGGTGTGATTGCGTATGACTTAAGCGTTGATCCGGGTGAGTTACTATCACTCTCAGTCGATGAGATTAAAGCGCGACTATTTACGCCAGCAGCAGAGTTGCCAGAAGGCGTTGAGCGAATTCCACTGAAGACCATACACTTGAACAAATGTCCTGCAATTGCGCCACTGGGGACATTATCCAAAGAGATTGCGAAGAGGTATGAGCTGGATGTTGACCGCTGCAGAGAAAATCTTCAGATAATCAAAAAATCCACGGGGCTTGAACAAAAAATAGCGCAGGTGATGGAGAGTCCACCTTTCGAGAAAATCTCAGATCCAGATAAGATGCTTTATAGCGGTGGTTTTTTTAGCAATTCGGATAGATCAAAAATGGTTTCGATTAGCAAAATGGTGCCCGAAAAGCTTGCACAATATGAAACGATTTTTGAAGATGCAAGATTGCCCGAGATGCTGTTTCGTTACCGGGCGCGTAACTATCCCGAAACTTTAATCAGTGACGAATCTGAGCAGTGGGAAGTTTTTCGCCGGCAACGCCTCTTAGAGGGAGATGGAAAGAGTCTTTTGACG
>Ga0164315_10002856_pt1 | contig 13320 bp, 10 predicted proteins | sample GuaBasSedimGuay6_FD_113737 | JGI IMG/M metagenome (GOLD analysis project Ga0164315, IMG submission 113737) | Subseafloor sediment microbial communities from Guaymas Basin, Gulf of California, Mexico - Guay6, Core 4569-2, 0-3 cm | ecosystem: Environmental > Aquatic > Marine > Hydrothermal vents... | reverse complement strand
GACAACAATGAAAGTAGCCTATCTGTTATTGGCGGTGCTTTTGTCCGGCTGTGCCAGCCAGACTATTGAGCCCAGTTATTACCTGTTGCGCTCCAATGAGGATTTACAGTCCAGTGAGCTCAATCCGTCCAAAGATTTCTCCATGGGCAATGTGGTTATTGCCTCCTATATAGACCAGCAGGGTCTGTTGATGGAAACAGCGGATGGCGAAGTCCGCACCGCCCGGCACAACCTGTGGGCTGAGCCCGTGTATGAAGGGGTGCGTAACTTCCTTTTTGTTGAAATCGCACAGGCCAAAGGCGAAGATCTCCTGCCCTCCCGGCTCAGCAGTGGCACGACAGTAATCGACATTCGCATCGACCAGATGCACGGCACCAGCGATGGCAAAGCACAGCTGGTCGCTTACTGGTGGCTGCGCCGTAACGGAGAGGTACTCAGCTTTTATCGATTCGCAGAATCACAAGCCCTGAATGCGGAGGGCTATGCGGCCCTGGTAGCCGCTGAAGAAACCTTATTGACGCAACTGGCAAAGAAAATCACCGCCAGCCTGGTAGTCACCGATTCCTAGATCGGCAGCGGCATAAACACCTTCGATACTGCGTGCACCGCGCCGGTGACGGTGCGATCATTCGCATCGTCGGCAATGCGCGCCATCATTTCCTGCAGGATGATGATTCTGCCGAACAGCCGTTCAAAGCTCAGGTTGTCAACAACCCCCTTGTACTCGTAAGTAATGAGGTAGTGTTCACCGTTTGGCTTGCGAGCATTTTTCAACTTCCACAACAGCACCTCCACGTTGCGGGCGCTGGCCAGCAAGACCTCTGGCTCCAGTTGATCGGTCAAGAACATTTCCGCCTTATATCGGTAGGCTTCGCGTAACATACTCCCCAGCCCGACCATCAGTGCGAATACCCGGTCGCCCCTGAATGTCGGATCAAAGGCAATATTCATGGCATTGATACCCTGTTTGTCATTGAGTTCTGGGAAATCCAGCGTGTGGCGATGCACCCTGAGCTGCGCCAACCTGCCCTCGATAGTCATGCCCGGATTCTTCTGCAGCTGCACCGGGTTACGTTTGTATAACTTGACTACCAGTTCACGCACAGCTGCGCGCGTTTCAGCAATAAACTCATCGGCCACCAAGTCGATATCCGACTTCACCAAGTTTTTGATTTCATAATCAGCACAGGCAAACAGAAATATGGACAGTATCAGCAAGAGCGACAAACGCATACGGCAAGTCTAACAAGTTGTATTGGGCAGGAGTGAGTAGATACAGCGGTAATATTATGCTGGGGCGGGACTGGCCTATAAACTTCAGGCGCCAGTGATGCCGGCATTGCAACAATTATAGGTATATATTCGGACTGCCCAGATTCGATCAAAATCGAATTTTTCCAGCCGGTTACGCTATAGCACGCGTATCAAGCCAACCACACTGACCGTCAACAGGACAAACCCCAGTATTCTGAAAAATACTTTGGTGTCTGCCCGCATCGTGTAGTGGTGGAAACGCAGACCAACCAGATGACCCAGTGTTGCGCAGGGCAGCAGCCACAACTGCTGGCGCCATTGCAGATCAACTCCCGTCCACATAAATGCTGCCAGTTTCACCGTGACAAGCACAAACCACAGTGCAAACAAGGTATCACGCAACTGGTACTTCTCGACCCGGTTCGCCGCTACCGGCACAATCAGGGGCGCCGCGACCAATGAGGTGCCGCTGACGTAACCTCCCAAAACCAGAAAAAATACATCCAGCGATTTACTGTTGCTTTGGAACGGCCTGTCAAGGATATAAGTAATGGCGTAAATGATTACAACAACATAGATGAACCCACTGACAATATCCGCAGGTAGCGTGATCACACCCGCCACCCCGATCAGTTTGGGAATGATCATCAATAGCAGGGCATAACGCAGGAATGGCCAGTTCACAGTTCCACGCTGGTTATCGGTTCCATCGCGTGAGACTCTACGGTGTGATTGCACCACAGTAACAAACGAGAAAAATAGCAGTTGAACCGCGATAATGGGCAGAAAAACCAATGGGACATTATGCACCATCAACAGGAAAGGCAGGGTAAGTACCGCCCCACCGAAACCCAGGCTGGAGCGCACAAAGCCACTCCAGACAAACAGCAGCCCAATCGCTACATATTGCCAACTCTCCAGGCCTTCCATTAAGTCTTCTCAGTCCATCCAGCAGATCCAGCTGAACATATTAACCCAGTCCCGATGGGGCTTCATGCCCCGATGGCAATAGTATGATAGTTATCGTATGACAGTTAATGCCCATCGGTATGGCCACAAAGCGGGGCTATAACAAGCTAAAAGACACCGCCACACCGGCCACAATGATAGCGACAATACTCATCAGTTTAATCAAAATGTTGAGGCTCGGCCCGGATGTATCCTTGAACGGATCCCCCACCGTGTCACCGATTACCGACGCCCGGTGCGCGGCGGAGCCCTTGCCACCATAATGTCCCGCTTCAATATACTTTTTGGCGTTGTCCCAGGCGCCGCCGGCGTTGGACAGGAATATCGCCAGTACGAAACCGGTGGACAACCCCCCCACCAGCAGGCCGATCACCCCCGCCACCCCCAGCACCAGGCTCACCACAATGGGCACTGCGACCGCCAGCAGCGACGGTGCGATCATTTCCCGCTGGGCGCCAATAGTGGAGATCTCAACGCAACGAGCGTAATCGGGCTCCGAAGTGCCTTTGAGGATACCGGAGTCACTCCTGAACTGACGACGCACCTCTTCCACCATCAGGCTCGCTACGCGCCCCACCGCCTGCATAGTCAGGCCGCTGAACACCAAGGCCACCATGGCTCCGAGAAACAGTGACACAAGCACCACCGGATTCAACAGGGTTACGTTGAAATAGACCATAAAATCCGCCAGTGTAGCATCGATAGTCGCTATCTCCACACCATTGCGCAATGCCAGTATGGTCTGCCCTGCTTTAAGCATTTCAATACGAATTACCTCCAGATAAGAAGCGATCAGCGCCAGCGCGGTCAATGCCGCCGAACCAATGGCGAAGCCCTTGCCTGTTGCCGCCGTCGTGTTGCCCAGTGAGTCAAGCGCATCGGTACGCGCTCTCACTTCAGGGCCAAGGCCGCTCATTTGCGCATTGCCGCCGGCATTGTCGGCGATAGGCCCATAGGCATCACTGGCCAGGGTAATGCCCAGCGTCGACAGCATGCCGACCGCAGCGACAGCCACACCATACAGCCCCTGGCTCACGTTGTTAAAGTCAAATGCCGCACTGAATACAAACGCCAGCAAGGTGCCCGTGCCCACCGCCAATACTGGAATGGCAGTGGATAGCATACCGACACCGAGCCCCGCGATGATGGTCGTAGCCGGCCCGCTTTGGGCTGCCCGAGCTATCGCGAGCGTCGGCCTGAACGAGGGCGACGTGGCGTACTCAGTAGCCCGCCCGATCACAATGCCGGTGATCAAACCCACCACCACGGCGCCCCAGGTTCCCCACAGGTTGGGCATACCCAGCAGGTAGAGCGCAAGCAGGGAGATCGCCACGACTGCCGCTGCACTGGTATTTATCCCTATGGATAAGGCACGAAGCAGAGCAGCCTGGTCCGCACCCTCCTTCGTCTTCACCAGGAAGACACCGATTATCGACACCAGAATACCCAGCCCGGCGATGACAAACGGGGCGCTTACCGCCCTGGCCTGCATTGCAGTATCGCCCACATAAGCAGCCGCTCCCAGAGCACAGGCGGCGAGAATGGAGCCGCAATAGGACTCAAACAGATCGGCGCCCATACCGGCCACATCACCGACATTGTCACCGACATTATCGGCAATAACCGCCGGGTTGCGCGGGTCGTCCTCAGGAATACCCGCCTCCACCTTACCCACCAGGTCGGCGCCCACATCTGCAGCCTTGGTATAAATCCCCCCTCCGACACGGGCGAACAGAGCCTGTAGCGACGCGCCCATACTGAAGGTCAGTACGGTGGTCGTCACCAACACCATACGGTGCCCGTCTGCTGATTCGGGAGTGAACCAGTCAATCACGAGAAACCAGAACACCACATTGCCCAGGCCAAGACCTACCACAATCAGGCCGATCACCGCGCCACTGCGAAAGGCGATTCGCAAGCTCTGCTCCAGCGAGGTGCGCGCCGCAGCCGCCGTGCGGGTAGAGGCCAGTGTCGCAGTTTGCATGCCCAGGAAACCCGCCAGCGCAGAAAAGAAGCCACCGCAAATGAAAGTGACGGGGAGCCAGGGATTTTGTACACCAAAGCCATAGGCCAGCACGGCGAATAGCAGCGCCAAAACACCGAATACCACCACCATGATGCGATACTGCTGTCGCAAATAAGCCATAGCGCCCTCACGAACATGCAGTCCGATGCGGCGCATGGCATCGGTACCCTCGTCCTGGCATTTCATGTCCTGGAAAAAATACCAGGCAAACACCAGAGCGAACAACACGGCAACAGGTGCAATCCAAAAAATAAATTCATGCATATTTCAGTTGGTTTCCACTAACAATGAGATTGTCTCAGGGGTTCAATCACGAAGCCTGGGCCGAACGCCACCAGGCGAAGTGATGCGCTTCGAGCTCTTCCACATCGGGGAAACGGTAAAACGCGAAATCCCACTGGTCCCCCACATAAAACCCACCGCGGATGGTTCGGTAAAACACCCCCTCGTTGACCTGCTTCAGGAACAACTTGCTGCTCTTTGAATCGACTGAGAGCAGTGACGCCAGGACTTCCCGCAAATGCTGGAGATTGGGATAAGGCAGGTCATGCGCCTCCCCGTTCATCGGGTCATGCGCGAGACCGCGCAAAGACAGCTGTGAAAAAACAATACGGGGCACATGTACCGGGCGGCTCAGATCGGTAATGGCGCGGCAGAACTCCAGCGGATCCAGGCAACTGACCACCATCGGATCGATGGGACAGAACTCCTGGTACAAATGCGCTTGCCGGTCCGGCTCCCGGATATACTCGGAGCGTGTCAGCTCCAGGGTCTGGCCGTCCCTGGTCACCAGATAAAGATTGCCCAAAGCAGACACTGGAATCCTGGAAAGCACCCGATAAATAGACAGGTAAACCGACTTTTTCGGGCTGCCATCGGGCTTTGCCACACACCGCTCACCGATCAAATGGAGAGGGAATTCCCCGGCGGGAAGCCCGGCCTGGTCCACTTCGAAAAATATCGCCTCGCCCCGGGAATGCACATTGGCGCCCAGTGCGTAGTACGCCCCGAACTCCCAGGGGTCGAGCATGGATGCAATCAACCCCTGGGGGATCAAAGACAGATATAAATGGGTAGTGTTCACGGCCACCTCCTTGTATCCACAGTAGTATGCGATACAAATGTTACCAATATAAGAATAAACCCGGCTACAAAGCTTGAACTACATCAACAGACCAGCATCCACACCCCCAAAATCGTCAATACCTTACCGTGAGCGCAACTGCCGCTTACGCCACAACAGATAAATAACCGGCAATACCAACAATGTCAGGAAAACCGAACTGATCATCCCCCCCACCATAGGGGCGGCCAGGCGGCTCATTATCTCCGACCCGGTACCTGCGCCGTACAGGATGGGCAGCAAACCGATAATGGTGGCGCCCGCCGTCATCAACACCGGGCGTACACGCAGCCCCGCTCCCTGCAATACAGCCTGGATAAGGTTTTCCTCATTCAGTGGCTGTCCCTCATGGAGCAAGCGATGCCAGCCCTGGTCCAGGTATACCAGCATAATAACGCCGGTCTCTACCGCTACTCCCGCCAGTGCGATAAAGCCCACCCCCACTGCAATGGAAAAACTGAAATCCATGGCGTACATCAGCCAGACACTGCCTACCAGCGCTAATGGCAAAGCGCCCATGAGGATGGCTACCTGGGCAAAATTCCCGAAATTCATATACAGCAGCACCACAATAATCGCCAGGGTCAGCGGTACCACGTAGGTGAGCCTGGCCTTGGCACGCTCCATGTATTCATACTGCCCCGACCAGACAATTGAATAGGCCGGCGGCAGCTTGAGCTCCCTCGCCACCACGTCGCGCGCCTGCTCCACGTAGCTGCCCACATCCACACCCTCGATATCAACAAAGGTCCAGCCGTTGATACGGGCGTTCTCGCTCTTGATACCCGGGGGACCATCCTCGATGGTCACGGCGGCCACATCACCCAGGGCGATACGCTGGCCCGCCGGTGTCACTATTGGCAACAGCGCCAGCTGCTCCGGCGAGTCGCGGTAGGACTGGGGGTAGCGGATGCTGACCGGATAACGCTCCTGGCCCTCCACCGTCTCTGTGATATTCACCCCGCCTATTGCTGTCGCCACCACCTGCTGCACATCGGCGATGTTGAGGCCAAAGCGCGCCGCGCGCTCCCGGTGAATATCCACCGTGATATAACGCCCGCCTGTGACTCGCTCGGAGTAGACCGAAGCGGTGCCGGGCACCTTTGCAAGAATGGTCTCCAACTGCAGGCCAATCTCCTGGATGCTCGCCAACTGCGGCCCCGCCACCTTGATGCCCACGGGGGTTTTGATACCCGTGGCCAGCATGTCGATACGGGTCTTGATCGGCATCACCCAGGCATTGGTTACACCTGGCAGCTTTACCAGAGCGTCGAATTCCTTTTTCAAGCTCTCGGTAGTCACCCCCTCTCGCCACTTATCCTTGGGTTTCAACTGGATGAAGGTTTCAATCATGGTCAGCGGCGCCGAGTCCGTGGCGGTCTCGGCGCGACCAATTTTACCAAATACGGTTACCACCTCCGGCACCGTGTAGAGCAACTTGTCGGTCTGCTGCAACAGCTCGCGAGCCTTGCCGATGGAAATACCCGGATAGGTCGTGGGCATGTACATCAAATCTCCTTCATCCAGTGGCGGGATGAACTCGCTGCCTATTCTCTGCAGGGGCCACAGGGCACTGGCCAACACCAGCGCCACCACCAGCAGTGTCGTCCTGGGATAGGACAGCACTTTTGCAAGTAGGGGTATATAGATCGCAATCAAAAGCCGGTTAACCGGATTGCGCCGCTCGGGAAGAATCCTGCCGCGAATAAAATAGCCCATTAACACTGGCACCAGCGTGATGGACAATACCGCGGCAGCGGCCATGGCATAGGTCTTGGTGTAGGCGAGCGGTGAGAACATGCGCCCCTCCTGTGCTTCCAGGGTGAACACCGGAACAAAACTCACGATAATTATCAGCAGACTGAAGAACAGCGCCGGCCCCACTTCACTGGCTGATTGCGCCACCACCTGCCAACGATTTTCGTCGGTTACCTCGGTGCGCTCCACATGTTTGTGCATATTCTCAATCAGCACGATGGCGCCATCGACCATGACGCCAATGGCGATCGCGATACCACCCAGGGACATGATGTTGGCGTTCAGGCCCTGCATATACATCACGATGAATGCCGCGAGAATGCCAATAGGCAGGCTAATCACCGCCACCAGGGCCGAGCGCACGTGAAACAGGAACACCAGGCACACCAAGGCCACCAGAAGCAGTTCCTCCGCAAGCTTCTGCCACAAGTTGTCCACTGCCTGCTCTATAAGGCCGGAGCGGTCGTAAACAGTGACGATCTCCACCCCCTCGGGCAAACCCTGCTGTAACTGTTGCAGTCTGGCCTTCACCCCGTCTATGGTGTGCTGCGCGTTTTCACCAAAGCGCATAACGATTATTCCGCCTACGGTCTCACCCTCACCGTTCAGTTCAGCGATGCCGCGACGCATCTGCGGCCCCAAACCTATATCCGCTATATCCTTCAGGCGCAGCGGCGTGCCATTGCTGTTGACGCCCAGGGGAATGTTCTCCAGGTCCTGCTCATTGCGCAGGTAGCCGGTGGCGCGCACCATGTACTCCGCCTCCGCCATCTCTACCACGGAGGCGCCGATCTCCTGGTTACCGCGCTTGATCGCCGTTTGTACCAGTGACAGGGGAATATCGAAGGCCCGTAGTTTGTCCGGGTCCACGGTAACCTGGTATTGCTTGACCATGCCGCCCACCGCCGCCACTTCCGACACACCCGGCACACTTTGCAGTTCGTACTTCAGAAACCAGTCCTGCAGGCTGCGCAGTTGGCTGATGTCATGACGACCAGTTCTGTCGACCAGTGCGTAGATATAGACCCACCCCACCCCCGTGGCGTCCGGTCCTAACTGTGGCCTGGCCGACTCCGGCAGTGAGGGGGCCACCTGGCTCAGGTATTCCAGCACCCGCGTACGTGCCCAGTACAGGTCTGTGCCCTCATCAAAAATGACATACACATAGGATGCGCCAAAAAAAGAAAATCCGCGCACGGTAGCCGCTCCGGGCACCGACAGCATCGCAGTAGTGAGCGGATAGGTTACCTGGTCCTCTACCACCTGGGGCGCCTGCCCCGGGTAGCTGGTTTTGATAATGACCTGCACATCGGAAAGATCGGGAATGGCATCTACCGGTGTATTTTTCACCGTGTAAAGACCCACACCCACCAGGATGACAGTGGCCAGCAGAATAAAAAAACGGTTGTACACCGACCAGCGAATAATGGCTTCAATCATGGTCGGCTCCCGTACGCTGAAGATGGCTGTCCGCGGCGGTCTCCAGCATGCTCGAATCCTCGGTATCACCCAGTTGCATACGCATAAAGCCCGCACTCTTACTCGACTCCGAATCCAACAGGAATTGCGCCGATACCACGACCTTGTCGCCCTCCTCCAGACCCTCCAGTATCTGGGTATACTGTTCATCCAGCTGGCCGAGGCGCACGGCGACAGATTTGAAACGCCCATCGCCCAGCGCCAGCACTACACGGTCCTGGCTGCCGGTACGTATCACTGCTTCGCGCGGAACCATCAGGGCGTCTCCACCCCGACCTGCCTCGATAAACACCTGGGCGAACATATTGGGCTTGAGCATCCCCGCGGTGTTATTGAAGCGCAGGCGAATGCGCAGTGTGCGTGTCTTTTCGTCAAGTGACGGGTAGACATAGTCCACACTACCGCGCCACTCCTTGCCGGGCAGGTAGTTCAGCGTCATCACCACCGGCAGGCCCACTTCGACCAGCGCCGCCTGCCGCGCGAACACCTCGGCTTCCACCCAGACATCATCCAGCGCACCGATAGACATCAGGGTGGTGCCAGGCTGGACGAAAAAACCCTCGCGGATATTGAGGTTGTCAACCACACCACTCTGGGGCGCCCGAAACGTAATGGTCTGCCTGACCTGTCGCTCACGCTTCAGCTCATCGATAAAAGATGTGGACAATTGCAGAGCCAGCAGCCGGTCCTGCGCCGCCTGGACCAGACGATTGTTATTACGCTTCAGGGACAGCAGCATCTCCTCCTGTGCATTGACCAACTGTGGGGAGTACAACTCGTAGAGCGGCTGGCCCTGCACCACCGGATCGCCGGCGGCCTTTACGTAGAGTTTCTCTATCCATCCCTCCACCCTGGGGTGGATATGGATCAGGCGGTCTTCGTCGTATTGCACATAACCGACCGTCCTGATGCGGGTGGTTAACGTTCGCCTCTCGACCCTGGCAGTGCGCACGCCCAGGTTGTTAACCACTTCCGGCGATATCTCGATCGTGCCCGGCCCCGCGTCAACCCCCCCTCCTCCGGTTGCATACACCGGCACCAGGTCCATTCCCATGGGGGATTTGCCCGGTTTGTCGCGGCGGTAGTCGGGATCCATGGGCGCCACCCAGTACAGGGGCTTGTCCCTGCCAGTGGCATTTGTATCTGCCCCAGAGGCCGCGTCCCCCCGCTCCAGATTAAAAAAAACCAGGGTGCTGGCAGCGACGCCCAGGACGATACCCACAACGACGGAAGTGCCGGTTTTTGCAGACTGCATCATGATGTCCCTCCCGCAGGGAAGCTGCTACTGGTGGCGAAGAAGTAATTCAGCTGGCTGATAGTTTTAAGGCGGTCGACCTCTATATCGAGGGCGTCTATACGCGCATTGAGCTCGTCTATACGCGCCCGCACCACTTCTGAGAAATCACCGTCGTTAGTGGTGTAAGCCGTCAGCGACGCCTCCGCCTGCTCCTGCATCTCCTGCAGCAGGCGGGACTGGTACAAACCCTGCCGCTGATTGAGTCGCAACAGCTTCGAGCGCTGTGTCTCAAAGGCCGCGATCATATTACGCAGGGCCAGCCATTTTTCCGTCCTGATCGCCTCCGAACCGGCGATAGCCGACTGCACCTGTCGGTCCTGTCGTTTAGATGTGAACAATGGCAAGTCAAATGCCACACCGAAGGAGAAGAAGTCCGCTCGATCATTATCCATTGAGGGATTGTCTACCGGGTTGTCTTCGCGGTAGCCATAACTGGCATTGACACTCCACTGGGGACGATACTTCTGCTCGGCCAATTCAATACCGGCCTTGCTGGCGTCTATCTTGCGATCCAGGCTGAGAATGGCCGGGTGGTCCCTCAGGTAAGACGCGATTTCCTGCGGCGACGGGGTCGCACCGGCCTTATACAGGGCGGGATGGTACAGTTCGATTTGCGGCAATGTCTCCGCCACAGAAACATTTGCAGAGATGCCGGCCTGCCCCTGGGCATTATGGGGCGACAGCTCTCCCGGGGCCGCGCGCAACCACTCATTCAATTTTGAGCGCGACACGTCACGGCGTTCATGCAACACAGTCAAACGGTCTTCGAGCCGGGTCAGTTCCAGCTGCGCCCTGATCAGGTCCTGTTGTCGCGTCCTGCCAACCGCAGTGGAATAACTGGACTGGGCCACATCCACCAGGTCTTCGAACAAGGCCCGGTCCTGCTCTATCAGGCGGATGCTCTCAGTCGCGCGAAAAACCTCCAGCCACAAGTTTGCTATATTCACAGCGACTTTCGCCCGGCGATCATCCCGTTGATACGGGTACTGGGCGCCGAGCAAAGAAAGCCGCTGCTGGTCGAGGGCGCGGCTGTGACCACGAGGAAACGTCTGTGAGACGCCCACCTTGAACTGGGTCATCGTCTCCTGGTCAAAATCGAATGTGTCGGTGGGCAGGTTGGCAAAGCCGACGCTAACCACCGGGTCCGGCAGACTGCCGGCCGCGGTGCTTTGCGCCTCAATCGCCTGCTGTCGATACTCGCTGCCCACCAGCCAGGGATCGTTGCGTTGCGCGATATCTACCGCCTCGGTCAAGGTCATCGCGCCCTGGGCGGGCCACCCGTATAAACACAGCAGGGCCCCCAGCAGCGCACATTGCAGCAAGCCCTGTTGCAGTGGTCGTTCATTTCTCCCCGGTAGTTTCATTGGTACTGGTCCTCTGTGGTATCTGATCATCAGCTTCAGGTTGCTGTGCTCACCCGTAGTTTACGGACATGGCATCACCCGTAATTTGGAGGCAAAAAGTTGAGAGGCAAAAAAATAGCTCTCGCTGTGCAAACCAGAAGCTACCTGAATTTCAGGCGCAGCTATCCTGCGTCAGCGGGAAATGGGGGGACGGTAAAGCGAACCGGAGGAGGCGTTGAGTGGAGAAAACAGAGAGACATTGTTGTGTATGGCCATGTAGGTGGCCGCACCGGATAGAGTAGCCACGGTTAGCGCGACCACTACCTGACACTGGCTCATGAAACAAAAACCTTCACCGTCGCAGCAACTGCCACTGCCGGGGGCAGTGGGCTCTACCGACGCCATATGATAATTTGGATGACCCATGTCGGCCATGGGGTTGCCCATTTCACCGGGTGCGGAGTCCGTGGTGAAACAGGGCACGGCCACGGCCGCCAGCGACTGACCCATGTAGAGCAACAGCAACAGCGATATGATCAAGTGTCGAAAGTGTTCCATGCCGCCAGTGTACGCCATTTATTGCCAGGGTTTAAGGTCAAGGTCATATTACGACATGGCTCTATTGCGACCTGCCCCTGTTGCGAATTTGCCGACCCGCCGGGAAATACGCCAGACGCGGCTTGAGCAGTATCGGACCCACCAGCGTGGTCAATAGCACCACCATGACCACGGCGGAATAGGTCTCACTACCAAACACACCATGGGTGAAGGCGAAAGCGGCAAATACCAGGCCCACCTCACCACGCGGGATCATACCAAAGCCGATGCCAAGTCGATCGTAGCCCTTCCCGGCAACCATAAAACCGGCGGCGCCTTTGGAGACAACCGCCACCACCGTCAAGGAGCCTATGATCAACAGAAACCGCGGATCCAGCAGAATTTCCAGTTGTACCTGGGCACCGATACCGACGAAGAAGATCGTGATCATAATGTCACTGATGGGTTTCACCAACTCTTCCAGCGTGTGCTTCTGCAGTGCGTCACCCACATGAAAATCCACATCGTCCAGCAGCAAGCCCGCGACAAAGGCACCAATCAATGGTGCCAGACCGGCAAATACCGCCAACTGGGCAAACGACAGTGCCAGGCACAGGGCAAAACCGGTCCACACACTGGAGTGTTTGTTAAGGGATACAATATGCACCACACCCGGCATCAATTTTTGCCCTATCAGTAGTGCCCCGGCAAAAAACAACAGCGCCTTCGTGACAATCCACACCATATCCAACGGCGCCACTTCGCCTGTCACGACAATACTGGCCAGAACCGCCTAGCAGCATGATGCCGAGCACGTCATCGATCACCGCCGCACCCAGAATAACCTCGGCCGAGCGTGTCTTCAGTAAGCCGTTTTCATCCAGTATCCTGGCGGTGATGCCCACCGACGTGGCCGCCAGCATGGCGCCTACAAACCAACTCTCCAGTCCGGTGGCAAAGCCCAGAGCAGCGCAGGTCCCAAGACCCAACACAATGGGCAGCACCACACCCGCGACGGCAACGGATATCCCGCAAATGTCGGCCAGGGTAATCATCAGGATCAGCAACAGGCTGGTGCGCGTGAATGTTTCGCTGGCGCCATTGGCGTAGGCCAGTGCCGGCAGCAATAGTGCCGCCATAACCAACCACAGAATTCTTTTTGGTCTGCTCACTGGGAAAGGCCCGGTAATTTTTTTTAGTTGGACGTTACAGCCTATGGCAGATTAGCACACTGCCATTACCTGGCTAGTGCTCTGCAGGCAGGCCTTCTGCCAGCATAATGTCGTTCATGTTAGTAAACTCCTGATATAACTGTTTGAGATATCCCCACCAGAAGACATTTCGTAACTACTCTCCCACAGGGAAAGATATGTCACAAGCACTCTAATATGGCCCGAACACGTCCACCCCCCGTTAAGGCGCATCATTTCATATTGGACAAGGCCAAGACTATTATTTGAGCACAGGGCCCGGATAACATATGCTGTCACCCCGGTATCCACTGTGCCCTTGCAGGTACTTGTTAATCTAACCT
>Ga0164315_10002855_pt1 | contig 13326 bp, 9 predicted proteins | sample GuaBasSedimGuay6_FD_113737 | JGI IMG/M metagenome (GOLD analysis project Ga0164315, IMG submission 113737) | Subseafloor sediment microbial communities from Guaymas Basin, Gulf of California, Mexico - Guay6, Core 4569-2, 0-3 cm | ecosystem: Environmental > Aquatic > Marine > Hydrothermal vents >... | reverse complement strand
GATGATTACCGCGATCATTAAACCATTCAAGCTCGATGACGTGCGAGTGGCTGTATCCGAAATAGGTATTCAGGGAATTACAGTCACCGAAGTTAAGGGTTTCGGCAGGCAACGTGGCCATACCGAGCTATATCGTGGCGCCGAGTATGTTGTGGATTTTCTACCAAAGGCCAAGATTGAACTGGCAGTCGACGACGATATTGCCGATCAGGTAATCGAGGCAATTGTTGAGGCCGCCCGCACTGGAAAAGTAGGTGATGGAAAAATATTTGTCACCGAGCTTGAGCAGGCTATCCGCATTCGCACCGGCGAGATCGGTAGCGAAGCCGTTTAATTGACAGAGGTTCATTACGTGGACGATGTAACAGCACTTGCAGGACAGCTGACAGAGCTAAGCTACGCTCTCGACACATTCTATTTCCTGATGATGGGCGCACTGGTCATGTGGATGGCTGCCGGCTTTACGATGTTGGAGGCCGGACTCGTCCGCGCCAAGAACACTGTTGAAATCCTGATCAAGAATGTCGGTCTTTATTCGGTCGCCTGTATCATGTACATGCTTTGTGGATATTCGATCATGTATCCGGGCGAATTCGAGGGCGGCGTATTCCAGAGCCTGACCACTCTGGGCAGTGGCCTGCTGGGCAGCACTGATAACACCGCTGCTAACGTCATCGCCAGCGGCGGTAAGACTTACTATTCAAATCTATCTGACTTCTTTTTCCAGGTCGTATTTGTGGCAACGGCGATGTCCATCGTCTCCGGCGCTGTTGCCGAAAGAATGAAGCTCTGGTCGTTCATGCTGTTTGCCGTAGTTCTCACCGGCTTTATTTACCCGGTGCAGGGCTTCTGGAAATGGGGTGGCGGCTGGCTGGAGCAGCTCGGCTTCCAGGACTTCGCGGGCTCCGGCGTCGTGCATCTTTGTGGTGGTGCTGCAGCGCTTGCCGGCGTTCTTCTGCTTGGCGCGCGCAAGGGCAAGTATGGAAGAAAAGGGTCGATTAACGCGATACCAGGCTGCAATCTGCCACTCGCAACCCTTGGCACCTTTATCCTCTGGCTCGGCTGGTTCGGGTTCAATGGTGGTTCCGCTCTCAAGATTTCCGGCGTCGCGGAAGCAAATGGCGTCGCACTGGTTTTCGTCAATACGAACATGGCAGCAGCTGGCGGCCTGATATTCGCACTATTGCTGGCGCGGCTTTGGTTCGGTAAAGCGGATTTGACCATGGCGTTGAACGGTGCGCTTGCAGGCCTGGTAGCTATCACAGCAGAACCACTGGCCCCGACTCCATTCGGTGCAACGATGATCGGTGCCGTCGGCGGCGTAATTGCAGTAATGTCGATTATCACGCTCGACCGGCTACGCATTGACGATCCGGTCGGTGCGATTTCCGTACACGGCGTCGTTGGTATATGGGGTCTGCTTGCAGTTGCGCTCAACAATGAAAGCGCCTCGATCGGCATACAGGTAGTTGGCTTGCTCGCCATTTTCACCTGGGTTTTCACAACCAGTCTGCTTATCTGGTTTCTAATCAGGTTGCTATTCGGTATCAGAGTAGATGCCGAACACGAATATGAAGGTGTCGATATCAGTGAATGCGGGCTTGAGGCGTATCCGGAGTTTGCCGCAGCGGAATAAATACACGTAGTTTCATATGAAAATATTCATTTTTTGAGACGAGTGGCAAAAATCACTTTTCGTGTCATATACTGAATGGTTCTGGCTGCTCCACCGAATTTTCGATAATTCGCAAACGTGTGACCCGGATATTGTCCCTGAAGCACTGCAGCCAAATGCGTTTCAGCCATTAAGCCGCCCAGCCGCGCCTCTGCGTGGCGACATTTCAGAAGATGTAATTTGGAGGCGCACGCACGGACTGCCGGCACCCAGGGATATTGATGACAGAAAAATTTGCACACGGACTTTACGATCCCAAATTTGAGCACGACAGTTGCGGCTTCGGTCTGATTGCAAATATTGATGACGTGCCGAGTCACTGGCTGATCGAAACGGCAATTTCTGCGTTGGCGCGACTCACCCATCGCGGAGCAGTTGCGGCAGACGGAAAAACCGGTGATGGCTGTGGCTTGCTGATCAAATTTCCGGATACATTTTTGCGTGCTGTTGCCGATGATCTCGGTATTCACGTCGGGGAGCGATTCGGCGTGGGAATGGTATTCCTGAGCCAGGATTCCAAACTTGCTGACCGGGTCAGAAGTGAAATCAACAAAGCAATAACCGATAGTGAACTCGAGGTGGCTGGCTGGCGCACCGTGCCCGTCAACGCCGAAGTTTGCGGCGAACTTGCCAAACGCTCCTTGCCACGGATCGAACAGGTTTTCGTCAATGCGCCTGCCGGAATGCAACGTGGCACATTCAATCGACAGTTGTTCATCGCCAGACGACGTGCGGAAAAGCAATTCGCAGAGATCGACCCAACCGCCTATGTAGCCAGCTTGTCATCCGCAACGATCTGCTACAAAGGCATGGTCATGCCGGACACCTTGCCGGAGTTCTTTAGCGACCTTCGCGATGAACGGCTTGAGTCGTCCGTATGTGTTTTTCACCAGCGATTTTCAACCAACACGATGCCTGAATGGCGGCTCGCACAGCCGTTTCGGTTCCTGGCGCACAATGGCGAGATCAACACCATACAGGGCAACCGCAACTGGGCGCTGGCACGGGCGGACAATTTTCGTTCAGACAAAATGCCTGATATATCCGCGCTGGATCCTATAGTTTCACTGACTGGATCAGACTCATCGAGCCTCGACAACATGCTTGAAGTCATGCGTGGTGCGGGCATGGATGTTTTGCAGGCCATGCGCATCCTGATTCCACCCGCCTGGCAAGCGATGGACACGTTGGATCCTGATGTACGGGCGTTTTACGAGTTTTTTGATTGCCAGATCGAGCCCTGGGATGGTCCGGCCGGGATAGTCCTTACTGATGGGCGCTATGCGGTTTGTTGCCTTGATCGAAACGGGCTGCGTCCGGCGCGCTACGTTATTACCAACGACAGGCACATTACGATTGCCTCCGAAATCGGTGTGTACGACTACCCTGCCGACAGCGTCATCAGCAAAGGTCGGCTGGGACCTGGCGAAATGCTCGCCGTCGATCTCAGGAACGGATGTTTGCTTACGAACGACGACATCCATGAAGAACTCAAGAGTCGATTTCCCTACAAGAAATGGTTGAAACAGGGCGTTCGTTACCTGGATTCTGAACTCGTCGATCGACACATGGCGGCTGAGCCAATGGACGAGGACACGCTTGCGACCTACCAAAAAATGTTCAACCTTTCGCGAGAAGAGCTCAACGACATAATCAGCGTGCTGGCCAAAGCCGAGCAGGAAGCCGTTGGTTCGATGGGTGACGACACACCAATGCCGGTGCTATCGACGAAAGTCCGGTCACTTTTCGATTACTTTCGCCAGCAGTTCGCACAGGTCACGAATCCACCCATCGACTCGCTGCGCGAACGTATTGTCATGTCCCTGCAAACGAATATCGGTCGTGAATCGAACCTGTTCGATATTGGTCCTGAACACGCACAACAAATAATTATCAACTCACCGGTCCTGTCGCAGCGCAAATTGCGCCAGTTGCTTGGCTCCGGCATGTTCGCCGACAACCATGCATTTATTGATCTGAATCAGCCGGACACATTCCCATTAACGCAGGCGCTTGACCAGATCTGTGCCGAGGTAGACCGGGCTATAGACGATGGAAAATTGCTGCTAATGCTGAGCGACCGTTACCTGAAACCCGGGTTGCTGCCAGTACATGCGTTGCTGGCAACGGGAGCCGTCCATCAGCACCTGATTCGCAGAGGTCAACGCTGCGCAGTCAATATTATCGTGGAGACCGGAGTCGCGAGAGACGCGCACCACTTCGCGTGCCTGATTGGCTGCGGTGCAACTGTCGTCTACCCATATCTTGTCTATCAAAGCCTTCACGATCTCGCAACAAGAGGCAATATCGACAGGCAGCAACAGTTAGGTCGCAGCTATCGCCGCGGTATTCGTAAGGGCTTGTTCAAAGTCATGTCCAAGATGGGCATCTCCTCGATATCGAGTTATCGCGGCGCACAGTTGTTCGAAATCGTCGGCCTGCATGATGAAGTGGTTGACCGATGTTTTACCGGTACCGTTAGCCGTATTCAGGGAGCGAGGCTCGACGACCTGCTGACGGATCAGAAGGAACTTGCTCGTGCCGCATGGGAACCGCGCGAGCCACTGACGCAAGGCGGTTTGTTGAAATATGTACACGGCGGCGAATACCACTGTTACAACCCGGACGTCGTCACTACGCTACAGGCAGCCGTACGCAGCGGGAATTTCGACAAATATCGCGAGTACGCAGACCTTGTGAATCAAAGGCCTGTCGCAACCATACGCGACCTTTTTCGACTCATACCGGCCGGGTCATCGATTCCGCTTGACGAAGTAGAAACGATAGAAGACATTCTGCCGCGATTTGACAGTGCTGGTATGTCCCTTGGCGCATTGTCACCTGAGGCACATGAAGCACTTGCCATCGCCATGAACCGCATCGGCGCCCGCTCGAATTCCGGGGAAGGCGGTGAAGATCCAGCACGCCACGGAACTGAGCGAAGATCGAAGATCAAACAGGTCGCATCGGGCCGCTTTGGTGTGACCGCGGAATACCTGGTCAATGCCGAAGTTATTCAGATCAAGATCGCCCAGGGTGCCAAACCTGGTGAGGGTGGCCAGTTGCCTGGTCACAAGGTCAATAAAATGATCGCAAAGCTGCGCTATGCGAAACCCGGCGTCGGCTTGATATCACCACCACCGCATCACGATATCTATTCAATCGAAGACCTCGCACAGCTGATATTCGATTTGAAACAGGTGAATCCGAATGCACTGATATCTGTCAAACTGGTTGCTGAGCCCGGAGTGGGCACAATCGCCGCAGGTGTCGTTAAAGCGTATGCCGATCTGATTACCATTTCCGGTTACGACGGCGGAACCGGCGCCAGCCCGTTGAGTTCCGTGAAGTATGCGGGCTCTCCATGGGAGCTTGGTCTTTCGGAAGTGCACCAGGTGCTGCGAGCCAATGATCTGCGACACAGGGTGCGTTTGCAGACCGATGGCGGACTCAAAACCGGCCTCGACGTTGTCAAAGCCGCCATGCTCGGCGCCGAAAGCTTCGGTTTCGGCACTGCACCCATGATCGCGCTCGGCTGCAAGTACCTCAGAATCTGCCACCTGAATAACTGTGCTACTGGAATAGCAACGCAAAACGAAGTTTTGCGCAGTGAGTATTTCATTGGGCTACCGGAGATGGTCATCAACTATTTTCGGTTTGTTGCTGAAGAAGTACGACATCACCTTGCGGAACTCGGGGTCGAAAAGCTTGCAGACATTATTGGTCGTGTGGATATGATCGAATTATTGCCCGGCGATACGGCCAAGCAGAGCCAACTTGATCTGACGCCGATCATCTCGAATGCCGGTGTTGCTCAGGACAAGCCGCAGTTTTGCACGGAGGCGAGAAACGAACCGTTCGATCAGGCTGACCTGGCACGGGAAATACTCAGGAAAACACTGCCCGCCATTGAAACGAAATCAGGCGGTAACTTCGATTTCGACATTCACAATTACGACCGGACCATTGGCGCCGGCATTTCCGGCGAGATAGCCAGGCGATACGGTAATGAAGGCATGTCTGATGCGCCACTAAACATCAGCTTGAATGGTACTGCTGGCCAGAGCTTCGGGGCCTGGAATGTGTCGGGATTAAATCTTGACCTGGTGGGCGATGCCAATGACTACGTCGGTAAGGGCATGGCCGGCGGGCAAATCATTATCCGGCCGCCTAAAAACGCGCTTTACGAAGCCAAAGACACTGTCATCGTCGGCAATACCTGCCTTTATGGTGCGACGGGTGGCCAGCTTTTTGCCGCTGGACAGTCCGGTGAGAGATTCGCAGTGCGCAATTCCGGGGCATTGGCCGTTGTCGAGGGCAGCGGCGATCACTGCTGCGAATATATGACCGGAGGCGTTGTCGTTGTGCTGGGACGCAGCGGTGTAAATTTTGGTGCGGGCCTCACGGGTGGTTTCGCCTATGTACTGGATATCGATCGGGACTTCGTCGATCTGTACAACCATGAACTCATCGACATACATCGCATCACACCGGAGAGCATGGAGTCACACCTGCATCATTTACACAGCCTGATAACCCGGCACGTTGAGTACACCGGCAGCCGCTGGGGCGAGAAAATACTCGAAGATTTCCGTACCTTCCTGCCAAAATTCTGGGTCGTGAAATCAAAGGCTGCCGAGCTAGGTTCGTTGATCGAATCTCTGCGGCAAGCGGCGTGAGCGACGACGATGTCTAAACATCCTTTACAGTTTCTCGAAGTCGCACGTCGCGACCCTGAAAAGGAACCGGCCGAAATTCGTATCAAGCACTTTGACGAAATTTATGGTCAGTATGATGGAGCCGACGCGGCCAGCCAGTCCGGCCGGTGTATTGCATGCGGCAACCCATATTGCGAATGGAAGTGTCCGGTTCACAACTACATTCCCGACTGGTTGCGGCTGGTCGAGGAAGGAAAGCTTTTCCAGGCGGCGGAATTGTCGCACCAGACTAATTCACTGCCGGAGATTTGCGGTCGAATCTGCCCGCAGGACAGGCTATGCGAAGGCGCATGCACGCTCGACGATGCAAATGGTGCAGTCAGCATTGGCAGCATTGAGAAGTACATTACCGATGAGGCATTAAAGCAGGGCTGGCGACCTGACATGTCGCACATCATCGATACGGGCAAGCGTGTCGGCATCGTTGGTGCCGGCCCGGCCGGACTAGCTGCGGCTGATGTTCTCGCTCGCAACGGGATCAGGTCTGTTATTTATGATACGTACTCCGAAATTGGTGGCCTGCTGACCTTTGGCATTCCTTCATTCAAACTTGAAAAAGAGGTCGTCAGGATACGCCGCGAAATTTTGCAAGGCATGGGCGTCGAATTCGCTCTGAACACACACATCGGTACTGACAAGCCGTTCCAGGAACTGCTCGACGAATTCGACGCGGTTTTTCTTGGTATGGGGACGTACAACTTTGTCAAAGGCGGCTTTCCGGGCGAGGATCTGCCGGGAGTTTATGAGGCGCTGCCCTACCTCATTTCGAATGTGAACAGGGAGCTCGGCATTAGTCAGGAGACGCCGCATATCGACCTGGCCGGCAAACGAGTCATCGTTCTGGGCGGTGGCGATACCGGCATGGACTGTAACCGAACCGCCATTCGTCAGGGAGCGTCGTCTGTCAGCTGCGCCTATCGCCGTGACGAGGAGAACATGCCGGGTTCACGACGTGAAGTGGAGAACAGCAAAGAAGAAGGCATCAACTTCCTGTTCAACAGGCAGCCGCTCGAAATCGTCGGTAAGGATAGAGTTACTGGCGTCAGAGTTGTCGGAACAAAACTTGGTTCACCTGATTCGGATGGCAGGCGGCGGCCGGAGATCGTGCCCGGAACTGAAGAGGTTCTGCCCGCCGACGCCGTACTGATCGCGTTCGGTTTTGCTGCCAGTCCGGCGGACTGGTTTGCTGACTTCGACATCGGCTTAACAACCAATGGGCTGGTCGATGTCAACAGTAACGGCCGCGAAGCGTTTCAAACGACGAACCCCCAGGTATTCGCCGGCGGCGACATGGTCCGTGGTTCAGACCTTGTGGTCACTGCCGTTTTTGAAGGTCGCGAAGCTGCTGCTGGAATCACGAGATACCTTGGCGTTTGACGTGGTGACAGGTAACACCCGTCTGCTCCTCCGATGACGTCACCAATATAATCCTTGTGGATGTCGTAGCAATGTATTAGTGTACTAGTACGTTAATACAACTCGAAGCAATTCAAAACCGTGAAACCCAACCGCGACGACACAGCCAGCCAGCTCAAACGCAACGAGGACGCCCTTTTCAGGGCGGTGGACAGCTTGCAGGGCACACAGGAATGTCGAAATTTTTTCAAAGACCTGTGCACGCCAGCTGAGTTACAGGCGCTGGTTGATCGCTGGCATGTGGTGGGGTTGCTGCGCCGCGATCTCCCCTATCGCCGTATCCACGATATGACCGGCGTAAGCGTTACTACAATTGGCCGCGTTGCAAGATTCCTGAGCGACGGGTTTGGCGGTTACGAGGCCGCGATCGAACGTAGCAACCATAAGCATCATCCCCGCACTAAAAGCGCTTCTCACTGAGGAAACCCAATGACCACTTCAGAGCAGCGCATCAAAATTGCGCTGCAGAAATCCGGCCGTCTTACAGATCACTCGCTTGATCTCCTGGCCCGCTGCGGCCTGAAATTCACGCAAAGTAAAGATCAGCTGTTCTGCTACGGCGAGAACATGCCGGTCGATCTTCTACTGGTACGAGACGACGACATCCCTGGATTAGTCAGCGATGACGTATGTGACCTGGGCATCGCTGGATTGAATGTCGTTCAGGAAAAGCGTCTTGGATTGCTAAAGGACGGCAAAGCCGCGCTGTTCGACCAGGTCTTCGCACTCGATTTCGGTCATTGCCGGCTCGCGATCGCGGCTCCTGAAAGCATCGAATATCGCGGGCCGCGCAGCCTGCAGGATTCGCGTATCGCCACCAGCTATGTAGCGTCACTTGAGGATTTTCTCCAGCAACACGACATCGACGCCGAAATCGTCTACTTCTCGGGTGCCGTCGAGATCGCGCCGCGACTGGATAAAGCGGATTTCATTTGCGACCTGGTATCCAGTGGATCAACGCTTGCCGCCAACCAATTACGCGAAGTACAGACTGTCATGGACAGTGAAGCGGTAATCATTCAGACCCGTGCGCCATTACCGGATGCGAAGCAGCGCTGGATAGCTCGTATTTTGCAAAGACTGGATGGCGTATTGCAGGTTCGCGAAAGCAAATATGTCATGTTGCATGCACCAAGGTCAGCGCTTGAGCAAATTGTTGCGCTGCTGCCCGGTGCCGAGTCTCCGACTATTATTCCGCTGGGCGGCGATGGCGACAAAGTCGCAGTCCACGCCGTCTGCCGCGAGAACGTTTTCTGGGAAACGCTGGAGAATCTCAAGAGCGCCGGTGCGAGTTCACTGCTCGTATTGCCGGTCGAGAAGATGCTGGCTTAATCTGATGTTTGCAGATATCAACATTTGGCCAGCACTCTCACCCGCCGAGCAGACAACAATCCTGCGACGCCCGGCATTGCTCGATGATTTGGCAACCAGGGAACAGGCGGCGCGAATCATCGCTGCGGTTCAGCGCGATGGCGATGCTGCACTTTTTGAATTTGCGAAGCAGTTCGAAGGCAGAAGTTTGCAAGCACTGCGCGTCACCGACCAGGAATTCTCCGACGCCGAGTCTCGTGTTTCACCAGAGTCCAAGACCGCGATTGACATGGCAATCAGCAACGTCAGGCGTTTCCATGCGGCACAAATACCTGCCGAAATCGACCTGTCAGTTTGCCCCGGGGTACGCTGCGAGCGGCGCAACCAGGCGATCGATGCTGTTGGTCTGTATGTACCTGCCGGATCTGCACCCCTGCCCTCGGCCGCAATAATGCTGGCGGTACCGGCAGCGATCGCCGCTTGTCCTGTCCGTATTCTTTGCACGCCTGCCGACGAGAATGGCGTCGTGAATGCGGCAACACTGTTCGCGGCCAGGCGTAGCGGCATTACAGACATTTTCAAGATCGGTGGCGCTCAGGCCATCGCCGCGATGGCGTACGGCACCGAAACTGTACCTAAAGTGGACAAAGTATTCGGCCCCGGTAACACATGGGTAACGACGGCCAAAACGCTGGTTGCAGGAGACCCTGCTGCCGCATCGATTGACATGCCTGCCGGGCCATCCGAGGTGCTGGTTATAGCGGATGTTATGGCCGAGCCGAAATTCGTCGCAGCGGATCTGTTATCGCAGGCGGAACACGGTGAAGACTCCCAGGTGATATTGGTTACGACGAGCCGGGATGTCGCGAACGACACTATCCGCGAGACTGAGGCACAGTTATTGAATTTGGCGCGGCGAGATATTGCCCGGGCAGCATTGCAGAGAAGCCAGGTGATCCTGGTCGACGATATCCCTTCCGCAATTGACGTTAGTAATCGATATGCGCCGGAACACCTTATTCTGCAGATAGAAAACCCGCGCACGGTACTGGATCAGGTCCGCAATGCAGGTTCCGTATTTCTCGGCAGGTGGTCACCCGAGTCTGTTGGTGACTATTGCAGCGGCACCAATCACGTATTGCCGACCTATGGAACCGCAAAAAGTTACAGCGGCCTGGGCGTAGAGCAATTCATGCGCCAGATGACAGTACAGGAACTGACGGAAGATGGTTTGCGCCTGCTTGCGCCGACAGTCATCGAACTGGCAACTCTGGAAAGTCTCGATGCACATGCACAAGCCGTGCGCATCAGATTGGATAACACGGCCAGGGCGGAGGTGGCGTAATGACCATAGCCGCACTTGCCCGAACAGAAATACGCAACCTGCAAGCCTACCAGGCGGCAACGGTCGCTGATTACAATGTAAAAATGCATGCGAATGAGGCGCCAGCGGCAACCGGCACTGGCGAAACAAATGGTCTCAATCGTTACCCTGCCCCACGACCTGCAGCACTAACCAGTTTGATGGCCGATTACTACGGCGTTGCAGAGGGCAATGTGCTGGTAACGCGCGGCAGTAGCGAGGGTATCGATCTGCTGATGCGTTCTTTTTGTTCAGCCGGTCGGGACAACGTGCTGCTTACACCGCCAGCGTTTGAAATGTACAAGGTCTACGCGTCTATTCAGGGCATACGCGCTATTAGCGTTCCACTGCTGGCAGAAAGGGATTTTGCAGTGAATACCGATCTGCTGCTCGGCTCTTGCGACGCCAACACGAAGCTGATCTTTCTCTGTTCGCCGAACAACCCCGTTGGCACAGTAATTCCACGAGCCGAGATAGTGCGAATTCTTGAAACACGCACGGCCAAATCCGTGGTGGTCATCGACGAAGCCTATGTTGAATACAGTGATACGGAATCGCTGGCATCACTGGTTACACAATACGAAAACCTGGTCGTACTCCGTACTCTTTCCAAAGCACTGGCGCTTGCTGGCGCTCGTTGCGGCGCAGTTATCGCATCGACTGAAATCCTGGCGCTCCTGGAAAGCGTCCTTGCTCCTTACGCAATGGCTTCTCCCGTCATCACCAGTGCCGAGCGTGCACTCACCGGCATGCAACTGAGAGAGGCGCTGGAGTCCGTGAATACGATCACGGCGGAACGGGAGCGGTTGCGTGTTGCGCTCGGCAATTGCGCGACAATTGAGAGGGTCTGGCCCAGTCAGGCGAACTTTTTGTTTGCACGCTTCCACGATCTTGCGAAAGTAAAACGTTGTCTTGCTGATGCCGGCATCACAATTCGCATTTATGCTGACAATTCTGAGCTGCACAATTGCGCACGAATCACGATCTCTTCAGCAACCGATAATGATCGCCTGCTGCGTGCATTAAGGAGTCTTGATTAGGATGTCAAAAGTACTCTTTATCGATCGTGACGGCACCCTGGTCGAAGAACCTGCGGACAAACAAGTCGACGCCTTGCACAAAGTGCGACTGGTTCCTGGTGTCATCAACGGTTTACAACGCTTGCGTGACCTTGGTTTTCAATTCGTGATGGTCAGCAACCAGGACGGCCTGGGCACAAGCTCCTTTCCACAAGCGGATTTCGAGGTTTGCCAGGAACATACGATAGCGCTCTTCGCATCACAGGGAATTCAATTTGACGAAGTGCTGATTTGTCCGCACTGGGAAAACGATGGCTGTGATTGCCGCAAGCCAAGAACCGGCCTGCTCACTCGTTTCCTCGCCAATAACACCCTCGATATGAATTCGTGCGCCGTCATCGGCGATCGCAGCACCGATATGGAGCTGGCGGCCGCACTCGGAATTCGCGGCTTTCAAATCGGCGATGGTGAACCACCGATGTCCTGGGAAGACATATGCATTGCTCTTGCACCCGGCGCGAGAACTGGCGAATTTGCAAGAAAAACAAAAGAAACAAGCATTTGTGCAACCGTAAACCTGGATGCATCGAGCCCGCTAACGGTAAATACCGGAATTGGCTTTTACGATCACATGCTTGAGCAAGTCGCAAAACACGGTGGATTTAGTCTCAACGTACGATGTGATGGCGACCTGCATGTCGACGAACACCACACTGTCGAAGATACGGCACTGTGTATCGGCAATGCGCTGCGGATCGCACTGGGTGATAAACGAGGCATTGCGCGCTTTGGCTTCCAGCTACCGATGGACGAAAGTGAAGCTCGTGTATCACTCGACCTGTCCGGGCGTCCCTACTCCAAATTCAGTGGTGATTTTCCACGCGACCAGGTCGGACAAATGCCCACCGAACTGGTGCCCCATTTTTTCCAGTCTCTCGCAGATTCGTTGGGTGCGGCACTACATGTTTCTGTCACCGGTAGCAATTCACATCACATGGTTGAGGCGTGCTTCAAAGCGCTTGGTCGTGCTTTACGACAGGCCGTCCGCCTCGAGAGTGATGAACTGCCATCAACGAAAGGCGTGCTGAGCTGATATGTCAGGCGCTCGGGTTGCAATCGTTGACAGCGGTGGCGCGAATATCGCGTCACTTACTTATGCCCTTGATCGCCTTGGTATAGAGAGCACATTGACACGGGATGCCCAAACGATCCGTAACGCCAGTCACGTGATCCTCCCGGGTGTCGGCGCCGCTGCAGATGCGATGCAGAGACTCAACAGCAACAACCTGTCAAAAGTCATTACCGAACTTGACCAGCCGGTACTTGGTATCTGCCTCGGCATGCAGCTGTTTGCGAAAGCGTCCGCCGAAGAAACCACTGAATGCCTGGGCGTCATCCCCGCAATGGCGGAGAAGCTGCAGGGCAGCCCACAAATGCCTGTGCCGAATATGGGCTGGTGCCAGGTCAGTCAATCGGGGTCACATGAATTGTTTGCGGGCATAGAAAACAACAGTTATTTCTACTTTGTGCACAGCTTTGCACTTCCCGTAGGCGAATACACGCTTGCACAAGCTGAGCACTCGCAGCCGTTTACAGCGGTACTTGCACAGGGAAACTTCTTTGCAACGCAGTTTCACCCGGAGCGCTCGGCTACGGTCGGCTCGCAACTTCTCAGCAATTTCACTGGTCTCCGGGCATGAAAATCATTCCGGCCATCGATCTTCGCCAGGGACAATGTGTGCGTCTTTTTCAGGGAGATTTCGACCGCCAGACAATCTACGGAAAAGATCCTGTTGCGCTGGCGGGCAGTTACCAAACTATGGG
>Ga0164315_10002854_pt1 | contig 13327 bp, 16 predicted proteins | sample GuaBasSedimGuay6_FD_113737 | JGI IMG/M metagenome (GOLD analysis project Ga0164315, IMG submission 113737) | Subseafloor sediment microbial communities from Guaymas Basin, Gulf of California, Mexico - Guay6, Core 4569-2, 0-3 cm | ecosystem: Environmental > Aquatic > Marine > Hydrothermal vents... | reverse complement strand
TCATAAGAGTGATGAAGCGTAAGTAATTGGGTGATGGTGGGCAGCAAAAAGACGCTACCCACCCTACAAGGAATGGTACTTTCATTAAATGTTACCAACAAAACGGTTAGGGATAACTATTTAGTACAACGAATTGTGAACCAAAGATCGGCTACGCTAAATGTGAAATATCAGCGTTCTATCATAACTCATAAACTCCTGAACACTTGAAAAAATGACTGAATTATCACTTGTACAATTAGTGCTTAATGCCAGTTTGCTGGTGCAAATGGTATTAGTCTTATTATTGTTGATTTCTATTTATTCTTGGACGCTGATTTTGTATAAAAGTCGTTTTTTGAAAAAAGCACATCGCACAGCAGACGACTTTGAAAATAGCTTCTGGAAAGGTAAAGATTTAAATGTCTTATACAATCGCCTTTGTAGTGCCGATGACGAACCTACTGGTATGGAAAGCATTTTTACTTCCGGTTACATGGAATTTGTCAGACAGCGTAAACAACCCAATATTCCTCCCACAATTTTGCTTGAAAGCTCACAACGTGCTATGCGTGTCGCATTGCAACGAGAACTGGATGAATTAGATACACACTTAGCCGCATTAGCCACTATCGGTTCAGTCAGCCCTTATATTGGTTTATTTGGCACCGTCTGGGGCATTATGACTTCCTTTCATGCACTCGGAGGACTACAGCAAGTGACGTTAGCCATGGTAGCCCCCGGCATTTCAGAAGCCTTGATTGCCACAGCAATGGGATTATTTGCCGCGATTCCCGCCGTGATGGCTTATAATCAATACATTGACAAAGTGGATCGTTTAACCACCCGCTATGAAACCTTTTTAGAAGAATTTGCCGGTATTTTGCAACGTCAAGCCTATATTACATCGACACCAGAGAATTGAGAAAATGTCACGCTATCGTCGCCGCCATCGTCGTATTGCTGAAATGAATGTTGTCCCTTACATTGATGTCATGTTAGTGTTGTTAATTATATTTATGATTACCTCACCCTTATTAACACGCAGCGTCGATGTAGAACTCCCCACTGTGAGACAAGCAGAAAATGTCTTACCTGAGCAAAGCCAATTTGTCATTGTCACCCTTGATTCAGCAGGGCAATTGTTTTTAAATGAAGACAAACAACCCCTTTCCATGAAAACACTACTCACCCGCGTCGCGGCCCTGATACGTTTTAATCCTAATTCACAAGTATTAGTGAGAGGCGATCATCGCTTAGCTTATGGAAAAGTCGTCAAAATCATGTCATTGCTACAAGAAGCAGGAGTCGAAAAAGTGGGGCTACTGACAAAACCCTTGATTGATCAATGATCTTTAATCAGCGAAAATCAGGACTCATTATGGCGTCATTCACACTGATAAGAGTCTAGGGCAAAGAATCATTAGAGATTTAATCAGCGAAAATCAAGATAAATCAGCGTTCTATTGAACAAGCGCGTGTTGACGATAAGGATTTTGAAACGGCTTTTAACCGTTTTGCCGCTCAATGCCATCAAGCCATTAATCCTAATCTAACCGACGCGGCTATTGAGGAAATGTTGATCCTGCTTCTTCTCACAGAGCGCATTTTTCGCCGTATTTTCAATCATCCTGATTTTGCGAGACGCAATATCATTGCCCGTGAAATTGAGAATGTCATTGATAAACTGATGGCCCAATCTTTCAAACGCGATGCTTTTTTTGATGATCTCAAGTACTTTTATAAAGCTTTAGAGGATGTTGCCGCGACAATCGAAGAGTATGATTATAAACAGCACTTTTTAAATTCGGTTTATGAATAAATTCTTTTCCACACCTGACACTGAAAATGAAAATCGGGTGATTTGTTGTACAACCCACTCGCAAATACCTGTTCAAATTACCAATCGGATTCCTTGTTTAGATGTTGCTGGTTGTCCAACTCAATGCTTCCCCCTCTACACCTACGCACGGCACTCATCGCACCGAAAACATCACCGACTGGGCACTAACCCACTATCAAAACCACTACAAAGACAACACCATCACAAAATGGGCTATTTTTTATTACACTTATGGATTACTTCACCACCCAGACTATTGTGAAAAATACGTCGCCAATCTCAAGCGCGAACTTCCACGCTTAGCAATGGCCCCCGATTTTGGGTCATTTTCAAAATCAGGTGAAAAATTAGCGGATTTACACCTCAACTATGAACAGCAAGCACCTTACCCACTGAAAATGATTGAAAATCCCAAAGTGCAGTTTAGTTTGAAAGTAGAAAAAATGCGCCTATCTAAAGATAAGCGCCAGTTGACTTACAACGACTTTCTCAGATTGGAGGGCATCCCTAAAGCCGTCTTCAATTATAAACTGGGCAATAGCGAAGCCCTTGAATGGGTGATCGAACAATATCGCGTCAAAATCGATAAAAGAAGCGGCATCATCAATGAGCCCAACCGTGAAGAGGATGAAGGCTATATTATGGAATTGATGAAAAAGATTATCACAGTGAGCTTGGAAACGATTAAGGTGGTGTTGACATTGGATGATTTGGTGTTATAGTGACACTGATTTCGTTATCTTAAATGGTTTGTCAATTTATCTCGTTCCCAAGCAAATGTTGGAAACCCTAAAAACTCTGAAAGTGTGTGTGAATTAATGAAATATCCCATTTTATCCGAAAATAGTGCCTATACTTTCTCAGATTATTTTAAGTTAGTTGATTATAGAGATGAGATTATTGAGCACTTTGGTTATTCATTTCATCAAAAAAACTATAAATTGCCCTGTTTATCTCATGAACTCTCTCATTTAAATGAACTCAAAATTTGTTTAGAAAGAAACATCAATTATATCAGCATGATTAACGAAGCGGCTAAACGCGAGTTTATTATTGCCCCTATTCTCATGGATATTATTGACTATACACAGACAAAAATTAGAGTAGAATTTCCATTGACGGTTAATAACCAACTGAAAGGCACTTTAGATTATTTCCTACAATCTAAAAACAATTTATTAGTCATTGAAGCTAAAAATAGTGATTTAGAACGCGGGTTTATGCAGCTAGCGGTTGAATTGATAGCCATTGAAAAATGGACAGATAGTGAGACACCGCTATTATATGGTGTTGTTTCAACGGGCGATATTTGGCGATTTGGTATTTTGGATCGTACAACAGAATCTATCACACAAGACTTAAATTTATTTCGTGTACCGGCTGATTTAGATGAATTGTTACGAGTGCTTATCGCAATTTTAGAGGGCTAAAATGTGAAATGACATCCGTTTTTGGGTTCAACCTTGTGCTTTCGTTATTTTTTATCGTTCCTTCACCTCGTTTGGGAATGCCATCGTCAACGCGCTGTGTTGAGCGTTTGACTATTCACCTCGACACAGAACGTCGTGACATGCATTCCTTCACCTCGTTTGGGAACGAAAATACACCCTACGTTTCTTACGCGTTGGACTCCAAAAACCGCCCGAAGCTACAGCAAAGGACTCCCAAAATCCGCCATAAGGGCTAACAACAGGTACCGATTTTTTGCAGAGATTTATGATCTTTGCTATTTCCGTCTTATTTTGCAGAGATTTCTAATCTTTGCCGAGTAAGCTCTACGCCAGCTTTGTCAAGAGGCTGGGTTTTAATCAAAAAGCCAACCTAGGTTGGCACATTTAGGTAACTAGGTTTATATGTCTGATCAACGAGTTTCTGGTACAGTAAAGTGGTTCAACGATAGCAAAGGATATGGTTTTATTGAACGAGACGGTGGCAACGAACCAGATGTGTTTGTACATCATAGTGCCATTCAAGGAGATGGGTTCAAATCTCTACAGGAAGGCCAAAAAGTCACTATGGATGTCACACAAGGCCAGAAGGGTCCACAAGCAGAAAATGTGGCACCAGCTTGACAAATAACACACCCCTTGCTCTCAAGCAATGCCACCTTCGTTAAGCTTTTTCTTGAGGGCAACCCTACAGATTGCCCCTACATAACATGACGGTTCGTAGTCTGTGCTTGCCCTTAACGAAGGTGGCATTGTTGCTCTCAAGCGGGGAGTTAATTAACTGTTCTTAAAAAGTGGCCGACAAAGTAAGACTTTCTTGGACAATTTCTCCAATAAATTAAATTAGAATAGTTTGAAATTATCTTTAGCTCGCGAATCACCATAATTTGTCCAACTTTGTCCGAGTTTTTAGGAACAGTTACACTAAGTTTTATCAGTTTACACTTGGGACGCGCCAGCGTCCCTTTTTTTTCTTCCCAGATGCTAACATTCCTTATTCCCGCGCTAACATTCACAAAGGCAAAAATAAAACATGAGGTAAAATGAATCCATCAAAGCACGAACCATTTTCTCGTTCCTTCGCCTAGTGAAGGAATGCCTTCGTCAACGCTCCGCGTTGAGCGTTTGACTATTCACATTCAACATTTGAAGGGTTGAGGCCTAGCCGGCACCCCTTTTCCTAGTACACTGTCAAACTTATAATGACGGGCTCCAAAAAAAAAACCTGACAGGTTTTCAAAACCTGTCAGGTTTATCTCTACCCGTCAAAACAAGATTGACAGAATAATGGTGCAGAATTGCTCTAATTTTGATACCATTTAGCAAGCATCAAAAGGGGCAATCCCTTGTGGTTGCCCTGGTTTTCCAATGGTATTGAAACTTTCGCTCTCCTGCACTAGGGCTATTCCAAAAACTTACCCTACCCATTCGTAAATTTCCAAGCCCGAAGGTTCACATTGACAACAGCCTTTATTACAAGCACTACCTTCAATATGACGCACTTTACCCTTGCGTATCCAATGTTCTAACATGCCTTTTACGGCATCAGGCGACACATTTAAATGGTGGGCCATATCCATTAAAGGGGCCTTTTTATTTTGTATCATATATTTTTTGAGATCGGTAAGCATGAGATTATCACTAATGTAGGGTGGGCAACGTGTTTTGATTGCCCACCTTAATTTAAGGGTATTGGCCAGCCTCTCTTCGCAAATCCAATTATTAGACTTTGTCTAACGCTGGGCGTTGACTCTCAACTTGCTCTTCTTCTTGTGAGATGTCATTATTTCCATAGATATAAAGGGCTAGAAGAGTCAATACAAAAGCCAGCAATAACCCACCGATCCACAAGCTTGATGCGATGGGATGTGCTGCAAAAGTGGCTATTTGATAAAAAACCGTTGCAAACAAATAAGCCATGCCTGTTGTCCAAGTCGCTACAAATACTGTCCAGCTTATATTGGTTTCCCTATAGATTGCGGCCGTTGCGGCAGCGCAGGGAAAATATAATAAGATAAACAGCAAGTAGGCAAAAGCGCCCGCTGCCCCATCAAATCGAGCCACCATTTCGCCGAAAGTGCCTGTACTCACTTCTTGTTCTTCAGCCGCCGCTTTGGTATCGCTCACATCTCCAATGTCGAGTCCCAAAGGATCGAAAACATTATCAGCGACTTCTGTTAAATTAGCCGGAATCGTCGCGAAAGCGGCTACAATACCTTGCCATAAATTAAAAGCCTCTTCTTCTGTTTTAATCTCATCCTTTTCGGCCAGTTGAGTATAGATCGCATCCAATGTGCCTACGACGGCTTCTTTCGCCATCACGCCGGTGAAAATACCTACGGTTGCTGGCCAATTATCTTCTTCAATGCCCATCGGCTCAAAGACGGGGGTGAGAACACGACCAATTTCACTCAATACCGATTTATCACTGTTTTCGTTACCAAATGAACCGTCTGTTCCCCATGAATTGAGAAAGGTTAACACTAATACCATGGGCACAATCACTTGGCCTGCACGAAAGATAAAACTCTTTAAGCGTTCCCAAGTGCGTAACACAATGCTTTGTAAAGTGGGCAAATGATAAGGCGGTAATTCCATCACAAAGGGGGAAGAGTCTCCCTTTAGAAGCGTATGCTTCATAATCAGCCCTGTCATAACCGCTACCGCAATGCCCATCAGATACAAGCCAAAAACGAGATTTTGTCCACCGACTGGAAAAAAAGCCGCTGCAAACAACGCATAGACGGGTAGACGCGCACCGCAAGACATAAACGGATTCATTAAAATCGTTAGGTAGCGATCACGTTTGTTTTCCAAAGTACGTGTTGCCATAATTGCCGGTACATTGCAGCCAAATCCGACAATCATGGGTACAAAGGATTTACCGGGTAATCCCATAAAACGCATAAAGCGATCCATTACAAAAGCCGCGCGCGCCATATACCCTGAATCCTCTAAAAAGGAGAGAAATAAATACAGAAAACCAATGATGGGAATGAAGGTTGCAACAACTTGAATCCCTCCACCAATACCGTCTGCTAGAAGAATTGTGACGGCCTCTGATAAACCGATTGTACTCAATAGGTGAGCGAATCCATCAACAAAAAGTGTTCCGAAAAACTGGTCAAAAAAATCAATGAAAGCACTGCCGATGTTGATCGTAAACATAAACATCAGATACATCACAGCCAGAAAAATGGGGATACCCAGAAAGCGATTCAGTACAACGTTATCAATTTTATCCGACATCGTTCTGGTGATCTGACCGCTTTTTTTAACCGCCTTTTCAACGACTTGAGCGATAAAGTTGTAACGACTATCAGCGACAATGATATCAACGTCTTCATCCAAAGTTTCCTCAATTCGGGTTTGTTCGATTTCAAGAATACCTTTAATATCGTTTCCTACCCACTGTATTGCTAAACTATCATTTTCCAATAGTTTCAAAGCAACCCAATGAGCATGAGACTTAATCTTATCCGGTAAACGCGCCGTAACCGTGGGTAATAAATCGCTGACGATTTCTTCAATGACTTCTGGATATTCCACCTGAGGGGTGGGTATTTGTTTCTTCTCAGCCGCCACATCCATAGCCTGTTTTAAGGCTTCAATACCTTCATGCTTAGAGGCACTGAGTGGAATCACCGGCACACCCAATTGTTTTGATAAGGCGGCGACATCAATTTCAATCTGACGCTGCTGAGCAATATCTATCATATTAAGCGCCACCACTAAAGGCACTTTCATTTCTAACAACTGCGTGGTGAGATACAAATTGCGTTCTATGTTAGAAGCATCAACAATATTGACAATCAGATCGGCCTCACCTGAAAGGATATAATCTTGAGCGATTTTCTCATCCAATGAACTCGTACTGGTAACGACATCAAGCAAATAAATACCAGGTAAATCAACCAGTTCAATATTTCGCCCCTCGTGCTGATAATAACCTTCTTTGCGATCAACCGTTACCCCGGGCCAATTACCTACCCGTTGTTTTGTGCCAGTCAAGACATTAAATAAAGTGGTTTTACCACAATTAGGGTTACCGACAACCCCGATAACTAAATGTTTCATTTTTCAATCCTTTCCACCAGCAGTGTTTCAGCTTCATCTTTTCGCAAAGTCAGAAAAAAACCACGCAGATGGATTTCCACAGGATCACCCAGTGGGGCATAACGGGTTATATTAAAGGCCGTTCCTGGTGTCAGCCCCATAGCTAATAACTTTTTCCGATAAACCTTATTCCCTTTTTCAAACCCCGAAACGATACCTGTTTCCCCAACCGCCATATCGCGTAAGCTAATTGCCATCATTCAAATTTCCCCCTCAATCGGTACAACCCTAATTTTGTTAGCCATACCCACGTCCAAAGCCAACTGCGTATCAAAACAAGCGACTTTCAAACCGTTGCCTCTTGTCAAGTGTAACACTTGTAATTCTGTTTCTTCCAACAATCCCATTACAATCAAACGCTTGAGCAACATTTTGTTACCCGTCACACTGACAATTTTGACCCGTTCACCACGGTATGCCATTGTGAGCGGGAACCCTTGAATTAGCGTTTTTTGCGTATAAATTCTTTTTTCTCATAAACATGGCTTGATTTTATCCACTTGAAATGATAATTAGTTATAAACTAATGAACGAGTGAGTCTAAATGTGATTTATATAATTCTGAACATCTGAACTTCTGAACGTCCTAAACTCCTAAACTTCCCAACGCGCCAAGTTGAATGCCTTGTTTTGAAAACGAAAACATCAGCCCGATGTTGCTCATCCGATTTCAGCGCGTAAATGATAATGGTTTTTATTTAAGATTGCAATGATCACATAAAAATGCCGTAAACTTTTGAATAATTTATCAATTCATAAATAATTCATAATTTAATAATTTAATAATATACTATGCAAGGAAAAATCAATTTCAAAAAAATTTTTCAACACAGAGAACACAGAGTGCCACAGAGTGCCACAGAGAATAAGTCTCTGCTTTTTAATTAATATTGTGATACAAAATACTTTGTAAATGTGTGTGTTACACAGAATTTGAAAATTGATATAGCGTTTCCCGATCTCATGACGTACAGTTATATCAAGAAAATAGAACCGCAAAATAACAGGCATTCCAGTCAGGCCGCAAAATAAATTTGGAACGAAAAGAAGGCCGCAAAATAAATTTTGCACTCCGAGCAGGCCGCAAAATAAATTTGGAACGATAATAATTTGTACTTCATTCAATTGGGAAACGCTATAGCTGGTAAGTTGACAACCCTTTAAAACTTGTGAAAACACATTATAGTATTTATAATCTTCTTAGTTTATTCATTTATGACTACTATATTTATTAATTAACAACAATGGAGACATTATGCAAAGACAAATCGGTAGGTATGTAGCCATCACATTTTGCGTGGTTTTGATAGGCCAAAGTGTGTTGACAAATGCGTTGGCTCAAGAAACTGGCTGTGAAGAGCCTTGGAATCCTTGTGAGGGAAAGTCTACTCTTCAAAAGATGAATACGTGTGCAACAGAGGCGTATGAAGAAGCGAAGAAAAAGCTTCGGAGTAAAATTGATTTCATTAACAGCCAATCAGATGTGTCAGACAGACAGAAAACGCTGATTAAAAAAGCTCAAGACTCTTGGATGACATTCCGTTGGAATTATTGTGTATTTGCTGCGGCTGCGAGGGAGGGGAAAGCCGATCATCCCTTTACAAAATTTGATTGCTTGGAGCGTGTCACGAATTTCCAAATCAAGAATTTAGAAAAATTTATTGAGGATTTGGATGTCTAGCAAAATGGTGATCGTTTGTATTGAGCGTGTTTTTCAAAAGGGCGAACATCAAAAGGGCGAACACGTAGGTTCGCCCCGACGTAAGCAATTTATTGAGGATTTGGATGTCTAGCAAAATGCTGATCGTTTGGATTGAGCGTGTTTTTCAAAAGGGCGAACATCAAAAGGGCGAACACGTAGGTTCGCCCCTACAGCTCCTTCGCTATTCGCCCTATCCCCCTTTCCCGACTGGGCAATTCGAGAATAAACAAAGCACCCTGTCCTAATTCACTTTCACACCACACCCTACCCTTCATCGCTTCAACCAATTTTTTGACAATAAATAAACCTAAACCCGTTGAATGTTCTTCACCTGTCGGCTGCGCGGTTAAGCGCGTAAATTTACTAAATAACTTTTGCTGATCAGCCTCACTTAAACCCGGCCCTTCATCTTGTATTTCACAACGCACCCCATTTTCATTTTGGCTAATACTGACAATAATATGCTTACCCGGTGGTGAATACTTCACCGCATTCGAGATCACATTATCCAAAACTTGGCGTATGCTATTCTCATCAACATAAACCTCATATTTTGGTTCGGTACAGTGACAGATTAATCGAATACCTTTAACACTCGCCTTTTCCCTATACTCTTTGACTAAAAATTGCAAAATAGGCAACATATTCAACTCAGTCAATGACAAACGCATTTTACCCGATTCAATTTGATTCACATCTAATAAATTTTTAATTAATTCAAATAATTGCTGAGAACTGGTTGAAATGATATTCGCAAATTCAATCACATCTTTTTTAGGTAATTCATCATAATCACTTTGAATCAGTAATGCCGATCCTTGAATGGCAGCCAGTGGATTTTTGAGATCATGGGCAACAATACCTAAAAATTCATTTTTATCCTGATTGAGTTGATCTAATTCTTCATTGAGTGCCGTCAATTTCAGATTTTTGGCCGCAATATCTTGCGTTCTGTTTTTCACTTTTTCTTCTAAGTCATTAAATGACACTTGTAACTCTTGACTCATACGATTAAAAACATGCGCTAACTGGCCGATTTCATCCTCACGTTCCATCTCGTTCAGTTGTCGCCATTCACCTATCGCTAACGCTTTCGCCGTCGTATTTAAATCCTGAAGGGGTTGAACAATCCAGCGAGCGATCACAATGCCAATCAAAATCGCTACCATTAAAGCCACGAGACATAAGAGAATAGTCGCACGAGTGTTCGCATTGATACGCGCCATAAAATCAGTCTCCGGCACTACCACCACAATTAACCAATCCAAGCCCCATTGATCTTGATAAGGCATGATTTGAAGAAATTGTCGTTTACCTGCCATCCTAAAATCAAGTTGCTGATTCTGATTCACTTGAGACAGAGCACCAAAATGTTGCATCAAATAGTGAGCCGTTTCCCGCGTTAAAGCATCGGCACTTTCTCTGGCCAGAAACTGCTCCGCTTGCTCCGTACTCGGATTAATGCGATAAGGTTTTTCTTGGGTTGAAGTGGAAACCAGTAAACCGGAACGATCCATAATAAAAGTTTGACTATGCTCCCCGATTTTTAAACCTTTCAAAAAATGACCAATTTTTAACAAAGTGAGATCAGATGTTGCCACCCCCAAAAGCTGCCCCTGATGATCATAAATAGGTTGATTAGCCGAAATCGTTGTACTCCAACCCGAAAAATAAACATAAATATCTGTCCACACCGCCTTACCCGCCTTCACAGCAGCCTGATACCAGGGCCGCAGAAGCGGATCATAATTGGACATGGTTCTTGAGACTTTGGTACGATTACCTTGATTATTGGTTTCCCAAGTGTTTAGGTTACCAGTAGAATGACTATCCAATACTTCAATAATGATTGAGCCATCGCGCCGAATTTGAGCGCCAATATACTCGCCTTTCAGCGTAGCAAGCCCAATATAACTGACTGTATTAAAACGTTGTATCTGATGCCAAAAGTAACTATCCAATTTGCCAATATCGGTTAACTCTAAGTGCCCAAGATGAATCGCATCCACATTGATTTGATTCACGAGATGAGGCATCGCCATATAAGTTTGAAGATGTTGATGGATACGAGCCGTCATTTCACTGCGTAATTGACTGGCCAAATCATCAACGGCCTGCTGCCCGTTATAAAATGATAACCATCCTGTTAGCCCTACCGCAGCAAAAACTTGGCTCACAAAGGCGATAATAAGCACCGTTCGCAAAGAACGTTTTCCAGTCCATTTAGAAAACTGGCGATTTAGAAATTTAATGAACATGTTATCAGTTATCAGTTTCAGGCAAAAGTTTCGCGGAGCGAAACTTTTGCCTGAAAATCAGTTCCACGCAAAAGTTTTGCGCGCAAAACTGTATTTCACGCTAAAGTTTCGCGAGCGAAACTTTAGCGTGAAATGTGGAAATCAGTTAAGTACTGAAGCACAAATAAACAGGTATTTTACAACCAAGGGCTTGCGCGTGGGATTGCCCCTACATGACATTGTGTAGGGGCAATCCCTTGTGGTTGCCCCCTTTCTGTTTTTTTAAATACCTGAAAATTTATGGTTCAGTACTTATCAACACATTGATATTGCTTAGGCCACTCAAAAAAATGAATATACCACCTAACTACAAGGATTACTTATTCGATGCGGATTAGATTATGGCAAATTTCATGTCATTGAGTTTAATCTTGAATGAGGTTGAGACTTATCCTTTCATAAGCAAGCAATCCTTGTAGTTATAAAACGAGCAGGAAAAAACTTGAACATCAAATTATAGCGAAAGGTAAGTTATAATCAATTATAATGGAATCCAAACTTTAATTTGTGAATTTCAATCAAAGGATGAATCATGGGTCTCAACTACAGTTTTAAACTTTATACACAACGCGAACACATACCGCAAATGCTCAACGCGGTTGCTGGTATCGCAAGACAGGTTGAAAAACCAAATCTCTCTGTCACATTAGACGATGGGAGCCAAATTTTATTACCCTTTTTATCAGGCTTTCAAACCGAGCCGCTTTCAATACCAAAGGGTATCGGCGAACTCTCTTTTGGTGATACGAGTCTTGTTTTTCCCTTAAACGACGACGCACTTTATAATTATAGGTACGGTATTGAATTACCGGTAGGATTAGAACCCGCAGTAACCAAAATCAATGGCCTTCAGTATCGAGCAGTTGGCACTATTTATCTGAGCCTCAGAACGGGTAACCAGTATGCTGAATTTTGTTTTGAAGCCGCCATTTCCGATATGAGCAGATTGTTTCATGAATCCTCTTCTATACAATCCACTTTTCAAAAATGCTTGACTCAAGCAAACGGCCTATTCGGTATTATTGATTTAGAATCCGATGAATATCGGATATTGGGTGATATCAATCGCATTGTCACGCTTGAACTTGACGAATATTATATTGAGGAAGAAGACAGTCTTCTGATTGACATAGATAGATGGACAGAAGCGTTGTTAAAAGAAATCCCCAGTTAAGCCTAGGCGAACACGCAACCTAGGCGAACACGTAGCCTGGGCGATAACAAAGGTTCGCCCCTACATCAAATCGTATTGTAGAAAAAACGAAAAAACCCTCATTAACTCAACCACTTAGCAGGAAATCAACAGATGTCCCCTTTAACATTACACATTATCATTTTAGTTCTACTGTTCATACCCGCATTGGTGACGGGACTCTTTTATTTACATTACCGTTTCTTCGTAAGAGAAGAACTCAAAGAGATCATCGCTGATCACAGTCAAATGTCTCTCAGAAGAGTGCATAAGAAAGGAAATGTGTATGAAGATGCCGGCCCTGTTCCCCCCACGAAAGCAATGGGCATATTACTATTAGGGACTTTCTTCCTATTTAGCCTACTTTGGTTCGTCCACGTCGGCATAACAAGCCTCTATTTCTATCTTGTTTCACCAACCGTTTTAATGATTTTCTTGGCTCATCTGATCAGCCTTTTTACTTTAATGATGCTTGAGAGGCTCAATAGGAAAAAATCCGATAGCGCGTATTAGGTGATATCAATATTCATCTCATTACGGCAAAAGGGCGATAACAAAGGTTCGCCCCTACATGAACATGGCATAGACTCAATAACCAAATAAATATATAGCGTTATATTTCTTTATATTTTAAGTACTGAAGCATAAATTTTCGTGTATTTTGAAATGGGGCAACCACAAGGGATTGCCCCTACGCAATGCCATGTAGGGGCAATCCCTTGTGGTTGCCCTTTGCGCTAAAATATCTGT
>Ga0164315_10002853_pt1 | contig 13327 bp, 11 predicted proteins | sample GuaBasSedimGuay6_FD_113737 | JGI IMG/M metagenome (GOLD analysis project Ga0164315, IMG submission 113737) | Subseafloor sediment microbial communities from Guaymas Basin, Gulf of California, Mexico - Guay6, Core 4569-2, 0-3 cm | ecosystem: Environmental > Aquatic > Marine > Hydrothermal vents... | reverse complement strand
CGATGCATGAGCTGCAAGGCGTCGGCAACGGTATCTTCCGGCTTCAGGGTGAATAGACGGGAGGTCATGATGTTTTCTGCTTTCAAATCAATACCCCCTAATTTCGATGGATTATCTCAGGATCATGCCCCGCCCACTTGACCTGAGGCAATAACTATGGCGATTAGTCGACAATGCAGGAGCCTTGTAAAGACACAATCCTGGACACTAGGCGTAGGCGCGCGTCAGATACTCCGCCAGGGTGGCAGTCAGGTGATTGCCGGAACGGCTATCGCAATACAATATGATCGAAAACTTCGGCAGCTCGGGCAATTGACCGCCGTGCTCGATTACGCGCGCGCCCGCGTAAATCGCGCCTTTCATTTCCGCGCGGATACCCAGGTCGGCCGAAGCCATCGCCTCACCCGCCAGATCGTCGTCCGACGAGACGATATCGATCCAGTCGATGCCGGCGTCATCGAGCGCCCGCGTAACCCCCGGGCGAAAGGCGCAGTTGCGCGACATGCACAGCGGCAACGGTCGCTTTTTCCACGCGACTCCCTCTTCGGCGCCAACCCAGGTCAATGGCTTGGTGCAAACGATTGTGCCGCCCTTTCCCGGCTTCTGCTCCGTGGTCAGTACGACGTCCTGCAAGCCCTGCTCGAACTGCTCTTTCAGCGTCACCGTGCGTGATGACGAAAACTTCAGCTGAACCCGCGGGAAATCACGACTGAACTCCCGCAGAATCCCCGGTATGTGCGGATAGATGACATCACCCGGCGCACCGAAGCGGACAACCCCTTCAAAATCCGGAGAGGTCAGGCGGCCCATGGCCTCGTCATTCAGCGCCAGCATCTGGTTGGCGAACTGCAACAGTTGCTCTCCCTCCGAAGTTGGCTTCATTCCCTGCGACGAGCGCTCGAACACGCTCATGCCGAGGCTGGATTCGAGCCGCTTGATCTGCATGCTGATGGCGGACTGGGTCATGAAAAGACGTCCCGCGGCACGCGTCATGCTGCCGCTATCGGCAATCGTAACGAAGCTGCGCAGGGTTCCGAGGTCGAGATTACGAAGGCGATTTTGAGTCATCAATAATTGTGAAGTTCAGGTTCAAAATAATTCGTTTCCGTTATACCTACAGTTTCACCTATAGTCAACATCCGTTAACAAAGTACATATTTAATTCACAAATATTGATAGGTGACATCATGACTAACTGTACCCAAAATTGCTCTGACAACATCGTCGCAAGCCACGTCGGAATCACCGACAGCCTGACGCAAGTAGTCCGTCACTGGATGCAGGAGCAACGGCTCAAAGCCAGCATTCAGCGCGAACGCAGCAGCTTGCTGTCAATGTCAGATGCGATGCTGAAAGACATCGGCATCAGCCGCATCGATGCACAACAGGAAGCGCTCCGTAGCGACATCCCCGCACACCGCTAACAAAACGGGTCAACTGGAAAATCCCGGCGCTCCGCAGGAGCCGCCGGGTGTTAGCCTGAATATTGCACCAGGGCTTTCTAGACGGGTGGAATGAGGACCAGCTTTCCGAAAAATTTCTTCGCCAGAAACTCTTGCTGCGCAAGCGCGATTTCATTTAATGGAAAGGTGGCGGAAACCAGCGGACGGATTTCATTGCGCTCGATATAGCCGACCAGATTACTGAATACGACATCGTCCTGAAAGGTACAGCCGATCAACGTCAGATCCTTGAGATAAAGCGTGCGTACGTCGAGTTCGACCAGCGGACCGGCGATGGCGCCGGCAGTCACGTATCGCCCTCCCCGTTTAAGTACCTCGAGCAATGCCGGCCAGCCAGCGCCGGCCACCAGGTCGACCGTCACATCGATACTGTTAGCGCCGATGGCGGCCACCAGATCGGAGTTGCGGTCGATGACCCTGTCGGCACCGAGCGCGCGCAGGTCATCAAGCTTGGCGGCACTTGCCAGCGCCGTAACGTGAGCGCCGCGGCGTTTGGCGAGCTGGACCGCGGCCGAGCCCACGCCACCCGACGCACCGGTCACCAGCACCCTCTCGGCGCCAACCGCGGCGCGATGCAGCATGTTCTCGGCCGTAGAGTAGGCGCAGGGAATCGACGCCAGTTCCGCATCGCTCCAGTCGCAGTCGACTGCGTGGGTTTCGCGCGCGGGCGCTTTCGTGTACTGCGCAAAGGCGCCATCGCATTCCGAACCGAAGGTCCAGCATTCGAAAGGACGGTAATCGACGTAGCTACGCAGCATGTTACGCACGATGACGCGTTCGCCGATTCGGCTGCTATCGACCGCATCGCCGACAGCGACGATCACGCCGCAACAATCCGCGCCCTGGATACGCGGAAAGGTCAAGGGCACGCCCGACCAGCTGGCGTCTTCAGCATCAACCTCTTCGAAACCGGACTCACCGCCGCTGTTGGTGTCGCCATCCACCTTTTTTGAATACCAGCCGATGCGCGTGTTGATGTCGGTATTGTTAATCCCGGCCGCGGCCACCTTGATCAGTACTTCATCGGTACCCGCCGAAGGCAACGCGACATCGTCCCGATACTGCAGGACCTCGAGTCCCCCGTGAGCGGTCAGATAAACTGCCTCCATTTGACTGGGTAGTGCCTGCTGCATGATAGTTTTCTCCGTTTCACTATTGCCCTTTGGCGTAGTGTAGCCTGCATAAACGCCATTCGTCACCAGCACTACCCATTCGGCCGCGATATTCGGTAATACGGAACTTTTTCAATCAATGAAACCCAATACCACAACTAGTTACATCCTGATTTTGACCCGGACAAACTATAAGCATGGGTACTATTCCATGCCTTGTGTTAGATTGTGGGGACCGATAGGCTTGCACCTTGAGCTATCGCAAAATTAAACTTAAAACAAATCACCACCGAGGAGATCGAAAATGAAGAAACTATTAACCGCACTGATTGCGGGAGCATCCATTGTGCTTGGCGCTCAGCCCGTATCGGCGATGGACGAACTTACCGTCGCCTACTTTCTAGAATGGCCAATGCCTTTTCAATACGGAAAGGTAAAAGGTATTTACGAGAAAGAACTGGGCACCAAGATCAAATGGGTTGCCTTTGACACGGGTACCGCGATGTCAGCGGCAATGGCTTCAGGTGATGTGCAGATTTCGGTTAGCCAGGGCGTGCCCCCATTTGTAGTGGCGGCCTCGGCCGGGCAGGATCTTCAAATTGTAGATGTAGCGGTCAGCTATGCCGATAACGACAACTGCGTCGTCGCCGAGGCACTCGAAATTGACAAGAGCAATGCCAAGGAGCTCGAAGGGAAAAAAGTTGGTATACCGAAAGGTACTGCTGCCCACTATGGCTTCCTCAAGCAAATGGATCATTTCGGCGTCGATATCAACACAATGGAAGTTGTCGACATGGCACCACCCGATGGCGCTGCGGCTTTTGCCCAGGGCAGCCTCGACATGGTTTGTGGCTGGGGTGGCGCGCTGCGTCGCATGAAAGAGCATGGTAATGTTCTGATAACTGGCGCAGAAAAAACCGCCCTCGGGATTCTGGTCTTCGACGTTACCTCGGTTCCTGCCAGCTTTGCTGCCGAAGAAAGTGAATTGTTATCGAAATTCCTGAAAGTCACCGCTGATATGAATGCCATGTGGAATTCGGGTAACCACACCAGCGAAATGTTGCCAGTGATTGCCAAAGATTCAGGCATGGACGAAAAAGCAACTGAAGAGACCATAGCAACCTTTGTATTCCCATCAGTCGATGAGCAATTATCAAGCGATTGGCTTGGGGGTTCTGCGCAGAAATTCATGCTGGGTGTAGCCAATGTCTTTAAGAATGCTGGCAGCATTGATTCTGCCCGTAGCACCTATGCTGATGCGGTCAATACGGATCCTTTGAAAGATGCCTCTGGAATGTAGAGCCGATTACCAAAGCCTACAATGTTAATGATCCTGGTCGGTGCCTGACCTGGCACCGACCAGGCCTTCAAAATAACTGACGCTAGCAGGACCCGACCTCATGTCTAACTTGATCATTGAAAAAGTATCCATGCGTTTTGACCTGCCCGATGGCACGCACGTTCAGGCGCTGAAGGATATCAATCTTGAACTCAAAACTGGTGAACTGATGTCGGTGCTGGGACCTTCTGGTTGCGGTAAAACCACTCTGCTCAACATTGTTGCCGGCTTCCTGGCACCAACCGAGGGGAGCATAACCCTCAACAATCAAGCCGTATACGGCCCAGCTTCGGATCGGGGCATGGTCTTCCAACAGGGCGCACTGTTCGAGTGGATGAGTGTAAGTGAAAATATTTCATTTGGCCCTCGGATGAAAAATACCCCGCCCGCACGCATCAAAGAAATAGTAGACCACCTTTTGACAACAGTTGGATTGCAGGATTTTGGTGAAAAGGCGGTATATGAACTTTCAGGCGGCATGCAACAACGGGTTGCATTAGCACGTTGTTTAGCCAATGAACCTGAAGTTATATTGATGGATGAACCCCTGGGTGCGCTGGACGCATTAACCCGGGAGAAAATGCAGGGATTGGTTTTAAAACTATGGAAGGAAACCGGAAAAACCATCATCCTGATTACCCATTCGGTTGAAGAGGCCTTGTTACTGGGTGAGCGTTTGCTGGTTATGGCACCCAGACCCGGCCGGGTTCACAAAGAGTATCGGTTACCATTTGCGGAAGATGGGGTCGATCAGGACTTGCGCGAAGTCAAGAAGAGCGAGGGATTTGACGCCCGGCGAGAAGAAATTTTATCCATGATCTGGGAAATGGAAGAGGAAATCATGGGGCGGTCGGAGGCAAGCGCATGATAATTTTGGCAATGTATATAGCTATTTTCGCGGCTGCCTATTTTATTGTCTCTTATATTCAAAGGGGTAATAAAAGCAAGGGATTCAACAGTCTCAAGACGGTTACCTTTGGCGATGAGAGCGCCGTAGTTCCTAATCGCGCAGCAGCATTTATCTCTGTCCTTACTATCTTCCTGATCTGGGGTGCGTTTACTAATTCAAAGCTAGTTCCTTTTCATGTTTCTGGCCCCTTCATCGGTGACACTGAATTTACCTATACAGCACAAAATGCTGCGGGCGAGTCTCAGAAAGGCAATGTCAGTATACGGGTGCATCGAATTGGAGATAAGCCGGATAAACGCGACGTTGCAGCAAACGATGGTTTTGTACAAAACGACAGCGTACTGGTAGGTGCCTGGCGCTCGAAATTGATTAACGTCAAACGTAACGACGAAGGTTACAAGGAGGACGGCTATCAAATAATTGCCGTCGATGGCAAGCCGATTAAAGCGGGAGAAACTGTTAAGGTTGATGATGGAAAGGTAGTACTGACACCGAAGAAATCGCTCAACTTTACGCCAAAAAAAGGATTACAACTCGAGCCAATCTGGATGCCATCACCGGAAGCAGTTGCTGGCCGATTTATGGAAATCGCTGATACCGGGTATCAGAACTTCGGACTCTGGGAGCATCTGGGCTGGTCATTATTTCGTGTAGTGGTCGGATTCTTGATAGGAGCATTAGTAGGCATACCACTAGGTTACGCTATGGGTTTATCGGGCTGGTTCCGGGGCTGGTTTGATCCCATTGTTGAGTTTATGCGCCCGGTCCCACCTTTGGCATTAATCCCACTGATTATTATCTGGTTCGGCATCTGGGAGACCGGAAAAATTGTACTGTTGTTCCTGGCATCATTATGGATTATGACCATAGCAGCTCGGGCTGGTGTTTCAGGCATCAATATTTCCAAGGTACATGCGGCTTACTCGCTGGGCGCGTCGAAAAGACAGTTGATGTGGCATGTCATAGTACCCAACTCTTTGCCTGAGATATTTACCGGCGCACGGGTTGCGATGGGCGTTTGCTGGGGCACGGTTGTTGCGGCAGAACTGGTTGCTGCACAAAAAGGGGCGGGAATGATGATAATTGCAGCATCAAAATTCCAGCTTACCGATATTGTCCTGATGGGGATCATCATGATCGGCATCATTGGATACGGCATCGACATACTGATGCGCAAGACCGAGAATTGGCTGGTACCGTGGAAAGGAAAACTCTGATCGACCAGATTCTGTCAATCACGCATCGGCCGCGGGAACATAGCCCGACAGGCCTGCCCTGTTGAGTAAAGTCCTGATTTCATCGATCGCCGACGGGCTATAGGCCTGCGCGGCATGCTTGCCCCAGATCGGCCCCGGCCATGCGGGATCCGAGGTATAGCGAACGATGTGATGCAGGTGCAACTGCGGCACCTGGTTACCGAGCGCGGCGACGTTGAGCTTGTCACCCTTGTAAAAATCCATGATGAACTCGGACAGCGCACAGGATTCATCCAGTAATTGCGCTCGATCCTGCACCTCCAACTGGTAGATTTCGCGAATATCATCACGCGCAGGCACCAGGATAAACCACGGGTAATTGCTGTCGTTCATTAACAGTACATGGCTTAGATGCAGGCGACCGAGGCGGATGCAATCGCTCGCCAGACGTTCATGTATTTCAGTCACAAGCTACTCTCCCGGGCGCTGATGCGCTCATGTTGGCGCTGGCGTTTGTTGGCGCTGCCCGCGCGAGTTTCAGGGTTCAGGTCGTGATTTTCAAGCGCCAACCGGCCCTTTTCACCGGACAGCCGGAAATCGGCCTCTAGCAACTCGCGCAGCCGTGCGGGCGGGCGTTGCATTGGCCCGCTCAAGGCGACGAACAACAGGCTGAACAGGCGCCGTAGTGAGATTTTCCAGGTGCTGCCGGCGAGTCGATACAGGTGATCGCTGAGTTCCAGCAGGTTGGCAAAGGGTTGCTCCGCCAGGATCAGCGGTAACAGGTTCTTGAATCGACCGGAGTTGCCGATCATGTCCCAGAAGCGCGCGCATCGATTAACGCGCTGCAGGGTGACAAAATTGATGTCGCGGGTACTCACAACGTTGTAGGGAGCAACCGGGTTGTAACGCATCTCATAGGTATTGTTATGACGGTTGAGCGGAGCACCACGCAGGCGCTTCAATATGCCAAGCTGGATTTCCTGGGGCCCCAGCGACACCAGTTGATCGAAGCTGCGGGCAAAATTCTCGAGCGTGTCACCCGGCAGGCCAAAGATCAGGTCCGCATGTATGTGCGCACCGGTATTCTCGCGCAACCAGCGCAGGTTCACACAGGTCTGCTCGTTATCCTGACGGCGACTGATGGTTTTCTGAATCTCCGGATCGAAGGTTTGCACCCCGACCTCGAACTGCAGCGTGGCCGGCGGAAAACGGGTTAACACCTGCTTCAGCTTTTGCGGCAGGTGATCGGGGATGACCTCGAAATGGAGATATAAATCCTCGTCGATACGCTCGAGAAAAAACTCCAGTATCGCGATGCTGGTGCTGACTTTCAGATTAAAGGTGCGATCGATGAATTTGAAATTTCGCGCACCGCGCCGATACAGTTCGTCCATCGCCGCCAGAAAACGCTGCAATTTGAATGGCCGCGCCGTCCTGTCGAGCGAGGACAGGCAGAATTCGCACTTGAAGGGACACCCCCGCGAAGCCTCGACATAGATCAGCCGATTGCGAATGTCTTCATCGCTATAGCAGGCATAGGGCAGTTCGAGTTCATCAAGGGCCACGGTTTTTCCGACGATCATGCGCGATGCAATCGGACGGCCCTTCAGCAGGTCATCACAGAGTTCACGAAAACTGGTTTCACCAGGCCCACTAACGACGTAATCCGCCCGTTCGGCGACCGCCGGCAGGTCGTCGGCGAAGCTGACTTCGGGGCCACCGACGATGACCCGTGTTTGCGGAGAAACCTGTTTTAGCAGGGCGACGACTTCGGTCGTCTGCGTCACATTCCAGATATAGATACTGAAGCCAACAATCTGCGGCTGCTGCTCGAGTAACTGCTCGACGATATCGATGGCGCGCTGCTGAATCGTAAACTCACAAATCGTCGCCTGCGTTTGCAGCTTGCCGAGATTTGCATACAGGTAGCGCAGACCGAAGGCGCAATGCATGTAGCGCGAGTTGAGTGTGGTCAAGACGATGGGAGAGGACATGCGTGGAACAATGAACTCGGGTTGACAACGGCCCGTCATCATACGCCGAATCGTGATGAAAAGAGTAAAATATCCGCCTGGAAATGGGCCCGCGGAAGGCCCGAATCAACCGCCTAACGTGTCACGCGGCGTCGTCGTCGATGACATCATCGATTTGCGCGCGGCCGGAAGATAACATCATCCCCAGCATAACCTGCTCGCGCTTGCTGAGATCGGAAAATTGTGCCGATAAGCCCATACCGTTGCCGAGTATGTGCACTATCTGGCACTGAACCATCATCGAATCCGGCGCACCGCCATGTCTGAACTTGAGGGTCAACAATCCCATTTCACCGGGGGTCGGTATCTTCTTGCCCGTACCACCCACTGAACTGGCCTCGATTTCGACGCCATTCAGGCTCACATTCCGGGTAATTCCATTGATCTCTATACCCGATGCGAATCGCGTCACGCAAGCCATTCGTATAACCTTGCGGACCGACGTCCTACGTTCTATTCCACCACTCATAATGCTTTATCCAAAAAGTTGGCTTCTCCGCCATACCAATGCCTGATATAGCATCGCCGCCAGCAGAAAAATGCGACCTGCTTAAAACAATTGAAACCGTATGTGCCAGTCATTTCGCCAGCAAACTCGGCGTCAACTCGATTTCTTGTTGTGCTTGCGACCCGATGCCGCGCTATCGCCGCTCATTTCGGCGATGGACTTGTGCAGCTCATGCGTCTCACGCTCCTGGCGATACTGGCGCTCGGTCATGTTTTGCAGTTGATCGCGTATCGCCTGCAGCGTCATTCTTACTTCGGATGCAAACTCCTCAAACTGCTCAGACTTTACCTTGTCGTTGCCAGTATCCGGGAAATACAGTATACGACTGTCGAGCGGGGCCAATGCTTCATCGTCATTTTCTGCCGAGATCTTCACTGCTGCCGACCCTCCGTCGTCCACGGATACGCTTGAATCGGGTTGCTCAGGATCAGATTCCCCGGGTATCGTGAATTTCATAAATTCTTCGTCATCGTCTAATTCCAGGACAACCTCATCATCGCCGTCATGCAGATCGTTTTCAGGTAGTTCATTCATCAGGCTTGCATTCTCTTCGCTTTCGACCCGCCCTGCTTCATCGTCATCAATAACAGCAGTGTCATCGTTACCCGTGGATTTACTCGCAAGATTTCCAAGGGCTCTGATTTCCGCATCGAGGTTAAGATTAGTCTCTGTAAAGGCAGCGGCTATATCGGCGTCGGTCAGGTCTGTATCATCGTCGTCGATGGCAACTTCAGCTTCGTCGAAAATGATCTCGTCGTCATCATTCAGGGCGATTTCACTGATATCCAGGTCGACGTCATCGTCGGTCAGGGCTACTTCATCGACATCCAGGGTGAGATCGTCGACATCCAGGGTGAGATCGTCGACATCCAGGGTGAGGTCGTCGACATCCAGGGCTATCTCGGCTTCATTCAGCGTGAGATCGGTCTCATCGTCGTCCAGCGTAATCTCATCCGATTCCGCGTCAGTAACATCGGCAAGCAGATCAACATCGGTGGATGACAATCCGCTAGCGTCCGCCATCGCACCTAGATCAAAATCGGGCAATTCGGGCCTGACCGTTTCAAGCTCGAATACGCCCAGGCTTTTGTCCTTGCCTTCGGCGAACATTTCATTGTACGGCGCCAGTTCGTAACCCATGATTACAATTTTTTCCCAGTACGGATCCGCCACTTCACCCAGGGAGTGTATTACCTCCGCCTCGATTTCAAAGTCGACGACGTTCTTGGTCGCGTAATAGCTGTCCAGCAGCCTGGCCAGGAAATCCACACGACCCGGGCATGCCGCCATCCCCTTTAACAAAAGTTCTTCAGCGCTCTCATAGAGGCCGTAAGCAAGATAGACGTCGACCTCCTCCAGGGTTACTTCAGGGTCGATGGCTTCACCCACCATCCCAGAGGCAGCCGACACGTCTTCATCCAGAAGTGCTCCGTTATTGAAGACAATCACCTGGGTAGCAACATATTCTTCTTCGTCGACGGCTTCATCAAAGTGATCGACCTGGTCGTCTAAAAATTCGCCCATCTCATTATCAAATTCGCCTGCTGCTTCGTCTTCATCGTGTAACCCGACATCCGTATCATCCAGATCAGTCGCCCGGTCAGGGTCCATCAATGGTGGTGAATCAGGGCACAGCTTGGAGTACATCACCTGCAAATCGATTTGCTTACTGATTTCCATGACTTCAAGCGCCGGCTTGAATCGCTGCACCAGTATTTCGAAGGCCTCGGGATTCTTGAGTTTGTGATAGATTTCCAGCAGGCGCAGCACAAGATTCAATCGATCCGGCTGCAACTTAACCGTCAACTCCAGCAGCTTCACCGCTTCACCGCTATTGCCGCTCGCAATGAAAGTGTTGGCCTTTTCCAGAATTTCATCGGAATTGAAATTGATCCTGTCAGGCTGCGTCGGCCTGGCCGTTACGCGTCGTTCTGACGCACGCCTGTCCGTGCCACGCATGACTCGAGGCTGTTTCGATTCGGCCGCAACGGCTGCCTCGCTCGACTCGGGTTCGATGGGTGAATTCTCCGGCTCGCCCAGGTTCCCCTGCTCTGCCTTGATCTCCAGTTCGTCCTCGACTGGCGATTCATCCACGACGACCGTTGTGGCGGCGAGTTTTGGATCCTGAAACGCAGCCTGCATGGATAACGGCGCCGGGTCACTGGAAATTTTCATCTCGGCAGTTACGACTCGGCGTCGGGCACGGAACTCCTGGATCAACATCAATAACACCAGCACGATCCAGCCACCAAATGCCATGGCTGCCCAACTGGGGCTACTGGAAATGAATTCATCGGCCCGCTGCCAGGCGCGTCCTATGAAGGCAAGCGGCGCGCCGGATCCTATAATCGGTAACTGGGCAACAAATTCACCGCGCGATTCGAGGGAACCGGCTGCCGTGGCCTGCGATTCAATTTCGCCAGTGGTCGCTGCCAACGGAACTGCACCCGTCGAAACCGATTGCTCAGTTGTCGCGTCAGCCTCGTTACCGGCACCCGCATCTTCCAGCAAGTCCAGGATGACATCGGTGCTATCGAAAACTTCAGCGTCTGCGGAACTTAAAGAGCCCGTCACTATCGAAGCCTCGACCTCTTCTATATCGATCGATGCCTCGATCTCCTCCAGGTTCGCGATGGTGGCTGCATTCATTGCACCCTCGTCCATATTTTCAATCACGGCAATCGTCGGTTCATCAATCGCGGTGACTTCTGTTTCCTGTAAATCGCCCCGGGTTGATTCATCAGGCGTGGTGATGGATGAACCGTTGACTGGAATTACTTCATCAGCGATTCCAGGGGAAACCTCGGCAACGGTGTTTGTCCCAGGAACATCATCCGCTGTTACCTCACGGGTCTTCGCCGAGGGTTGCAGCATCGTCATTTGACTACTGTAGGCGCGCCAGGCCAGGGAATGAGATGTCTCGGCAATCTCGCGCTCGAGCGGAATGCTGAGTAATTCCTCCATGTTCAATCGATGCATATTCGATCGAGTGAAGGCCTGTGGGTTCGCCTTCCAGATTCCATACATCCATTGGTAAATGGTCAGATCCTTGTCATCCGTGGATACGGCACGCGCAACTCGCCAGATGGAGTTGCCATCAATAGTGGGACCATACTCACGACGCTGTTCTGGAACTTCGCCAGAAAACTCACTGGTAACTGTTTCGCTCTCGATGATTCCGGTATCGCTTTCGGGCTCGACTTCGGTCACTGTAACAGTCGAATCGGTGGCAACAGGTTGAAGTACAGGCTCGGAAATTTCTTTCGCAACGGGAATGGAAGCTTCCACCGGAGTTACTTCGGTAATCTTTGTCGTTACTACCTCATCGGGAGTAGCAAACTGATACGAGGGTGGGTCGATAAAAACGTCATAGCTTCGAGCAATGGCACTCTTGTCCCACTTGACCTTAAGGCGAAAATGAACAAGTGGTTCTGTAACCATATGCCTGGTGTAGAGAACGATGGTTGCGGTATCCTCATCGATTCGCTCGAGTCGATACTCCATGTTAGGCCGCGAAGCATCTTCGATAACAATGGAGAATTTTTCGGGATCCAGACTAATCCCCTCCATGCCCCGTAACGGGATGTCAACCCGCAGCGGAGATGACAGCGATGACTCCACGATGGCATCACCTAGTCCAAGACCTAGCCCAAAGCTTCGCAGTGGCCACCATATGGCAGCGACTGTAATCGCAATAATGAACGCGCGAGTCAACACAACTGAAATACCTGAAACCGGATTTATATAAAGAGTGTAGTACAGCGGTGATTTATTGTTGGCAACACGGCCGCTGCTTTCGATTGAAGCCAAACTCTTGATTCTTCGCTTGATTTCTATGCGTTCGAGACTCTAAATCCTGCCCGGCATATCCCGCCACGCCAACTTGCATTCCTTCCGCGCCAATCGTTGTGTTTGTGGGTGAAAAGCTGATTTTCACCCCTAGTATCTAATCATTCAGATTAATTCGGAGGGAGATATGAAATTCTTCAAAAACTTCAACAAGAAAAGCTCGGCCACCACGCTGGTTAGAGAAGGAATGGTTAACCAGGAATCGGTAACCATAAAAGAGATTACGGACTGCGTCTTTCTACTGGCGCACAACACCGGCGAAGCCTGGAAAAGCGCGAGCAAGGAAGCGGCGGCAGGCATGGTGCTGATAGTGCTGGCGAAAAATTCCGAGCTCAAAAATTACCTGAATGCGACCGGCTGGAACCTGGTACTGAGCTTTGTTAAATCCAACCCGGATATCGCCAGGGGTCTTTCACCGAGGACCATCCGCGAAATATTCTCCTATCAGTTAACTGCCAGAGAGCCAATGCTGTCCAGCTTCGCCTAGCCTTCAAGTCGGGACAGCATAGGAAATCCAGTCTGTCCCTTATTTTTCACTGAAGCCAAACCACCGCAGCCTCGAGCGCCAGGCCCTGTTCACAGCAACGCCGCTCAGATCGCCTCCGGTTCCATCAGGATTGCGCCACAGGGACACTCGGCAGCGCACATGCCGCAGCCTTTGCAGTAATCGTACTTGAACTCGAAACGCTTACCCGGCCCGAGCTTGGTGACGGCGTTATCCGGACAGATTCCGTAGCAGTTGTCGCACTCGAAACAGTTGCCGCAGGACAGGCAACGGCGCGCCTCGAACAGCGCGTTACCGGCATCCAGACCCGTGTAAACTTCGTCAAAAGTGGTGCGGCGGCGCGCGGCATCCAGCACCGGTTGCACTTTTTGCGCTGCGTCGCTGTAGTACCAGGTGTTGAGCGTGTCGAAAT
>Ga0164315_10002852_pt1 | contig 13331 bp, 11 predicted proteins | sample GuaBasSedimGuay6_FD_113737 | JGI IMG/M metagenome (GOLD analysis project Ga0164315, IMG submission 113737) | Subseafloor sediment microbial communities from Guaymas Basin, Gulf of California, Mexico - Guay6, Core 4569-2, 0-3 cm | ecosystem: Environmental > Aquatic > Marine > Hydrothermal vents... | reverse complement strand
CGGTCGAGAACACGTCTTTCAGTGCGGACGGCAAACGCGTGGCTTCGACGATAAGTATCGGCATTTCCTGTTATTCGAAGGAACTGGACGAAGAAGACGCAATCATGGCCCAGGCCGACAAGAAACTCTACGAGAGTAAGGACAAGGGGAAAAATAACGTTTCCTGCTGATGATCGCCATTACGGACTGCCGGCGGCCCACCTGGGATAGAATGCATCTTGGGTTAATTACATCAGGACCATCGCATGAAAACACGCATCACCGAACTGCTCGGCATCGAGCATCCGATCATTCAGGGTGGCATGCACTTCGTCGGTTTTGCCGAGCTCGCCGCGGCGGTGTCGAATGCGGGTGGACTCGGCATCATCACCGGGCTGACGCAACCCTCTGCCGTGGACCTCGTCAACGAGATTGCCCGCTGCAGGGAAATGACCGACAAACCCTTCGGCGTCAACCTGACATTCCTGCCGAGCCTCTCCGCCCCCGATTATCCCGGCTACATCGAGGCCGTCATCGACGGCGGCGTAAGCGTGGTTGAAACCGCTGGCCGCAACCCGCAGCAACACCTGCCGGCACTGCAGCAGGCCGGCATAAAGATCATTCACAAGTGCACTTCGGTGCGCCATGCGCTGAAGGCCGAATCGATCGGCTGCGACGCGGTCTCGGTCGACGGCTTCGAATGCGGCGGTCACCCCGGCGAGGACGATATCCCTAACATGATTCTGCTGCCGCGCGCCGCGCAGGAATTGTCGATTCCGTTTGTCGCCTCCGGCGGCATGGCGGATGCGCGCAGCCTGGTCGCCGCGCTCGCCCTGGGCGCGGAGGGCATCAACATGGGCACCCGTTTTATCGCCACGCGCGAGGCGCCGGTGCACGCGCGCGTCAAGCAGGCAATCATCGCAGCCAGTGAACTGGATACGCGGTTGGTGATGCGGCCGTTGCGCAACACCGAACGTGTGCTGAATAATTCAGCTGCCGAACGCCTGCTCGCAAAGGAGCGCGCACTGGGAGATAAACTGAAGATTGAAGACATCATCGACGAAGTCGCCGGCGTCTACCCTAAAGTCATGCTGGATGGCGATATGGAAGCCGGCGTCTGGTCCTGCGGCATGGTCGCAGGCCTCATCGACGACGTGCCCAGCTGCAAGGAATTGATCGACCGTATCATGCGCGAGGCCGATGCGCTGATCAACCAGCGCCTTCTCGGCATGGCTAATGCCTGACGGGTTATGTAATCCCGGAACTCCCGGGTCCAGGTTGCGCGCTACCTGCGCGCTATGAAATCAGCATGTAAGCGAGGAAGGTGATCAGGGAAACTACGAAAATGCCCTCGCGAAAGCGCATTCCAAAATGGCTTTCCACCTGCATTGCCTTCGCTTGTGAGTGTGCCTTATGAGTATTTTGCATTTCTATTATTCTCCTTTGGTCGAGATGCTGCGGTAGTCTTTAGTTTCGCAACCGCCCCATTTCCGTTGGTCGAAGTGGTCTTGAAGATCGAGCCAGAATTTCGACGAATTCCCAAAATAGACGGCCAGACCCTCGGATACGTTTTGATCGATCGCACGGCGTTTTTTTATGATATCGACGATTTTTGTTTTACCTATGCCCGTTATGTCGGCAAATTCTTCGGCGCTGACATGCCGCCATATCAGTAGTTCCTGGAGGTATGAACCCGGGTGTAAGGACGTTCCTGGCGAGTTGTGCAACATGATGGGCTAAGGCGATCCGGTTAGTTTGCTGACAAGCGATTGCAGAATCGAAGGCGCCTGGATCTGCTGTTCGATATGCGCACGCACCAGTTCCTCGCGGAGCTTCTGTTTCTTTCGCCGTGCTCGACTTTCATTCGACAAATAGGCAAAGGTCTCGGAGATATCCGTTATCAGGCTACGGTCGTTTCTGTCCGTAATATCGAGATCTTTCCAATCGGTTTCTGTTTCATTCCCGGTCATAATTCAGGAGCATTGACTTTTCTGCAAACATTGACAGAAACCCTAACAACTTCGGTATCGCGATACATCGCCCAAATTGGGTAAACCGCAGGCTTTTATCGAAAAAAAGAGAATCCCGTTGCAATCGCCCTTAAAAGGGGACGGGACCCCTTAAGGGAATCATGCGATGGGCCAGGCGCTACCTGCGCTCGGCGCTGTTGTTACAGGATGTTGTGGTGTGACTGTTGACCCAGCGCACGATGTCCGGCGCGCCCATCGCACCCGCCTGGCGTGCTATTTCACGTCCCCGGTGAAACAGCGCCAGCGTAGGAATGCTGCGGATGTTGAATTGCGCCCCCAGTTGTTGCTCGGCCTCGGTATCGACCTTGAGCAGCCTGACGCCGGGCTCAAGCTGGGTTGCCGCCTGTTGGTAGGCCGGCGCCATCATTTTGCAGGGCCCGCACCAGGGCGCCCAGAAATCGACCAGTACCGGGATTTCGTCGCGTTCGATGTGTTTCCTGAAATCTGTCGCCGTCACCGCTCGTGGCTGTCCGGCGAATAGCAGCGCGTGACATTTTCCGCATTTGGGGGCCTCCACGAGACGTGCTCCGGGGATGCGGTTGGTGGCATTGCAATCTGGGCATACGAGATGCAGGGACTCGCTCATATCTAAACCTCGGGCTGAACAACGAATGCTTCCTATATGCGGCCTAAAATGATGAATACCAGTCCCGCGAAGCGGGTATAATGTTCCCCGGATCGGCTGACCGGGCCGCTATCAGGCCGACCAGCCATACTCGAATTGATTTGCGGAGAACCACATGAAATACCTGTTAACCTTACCGTTTTTAGCGTTGATTGCCGTCGCCACGTCGGCGTTTGCGCAATCCAGCGGCCAGAGCGCCAGGGTTACCATGGGCGTGGTTGAAAAGGCCGAGAGCGTTACCTTGCAAAATACCGGTGAAAGCGGCGCTGTCGGTACGGTCGCTGGCGGCGCCATCGGCTACAACGCGGGCAGTGGCAAAAGCTCGCCGCAAAAACGACCGAAGAGGTCGAAATCGCAACCGCCAAGGCCAGGATTCTGTGTAACTAGAACCGTGGCATTGAATCAAGGGTCCCAGGATACAATATGAACGCCCCTGTCTATCTCGACTACAACGCGACCACACCGGTCGACCCGCGCGTTGCAAAGGCGGTTGAAGCCTGCCTCTACCAGCATTTCGGCAACCCGTCATCGACGCACGTTTACGGACGCAATGCGCACCAGGTGGTCGAACGCGCGCGCCACCAGGTGGCCAGCCTGATCGCCGCCGAAGTCGACGAAATCGTCTTTTGCGGGTGCGCTACCGAGGCCAATAACCTGGCGATACGCGGTGTCGCCAGGGCGTTACGCGACAAGGGCCGGCACCTGGTTACGAGCGCGGTTGAGCACCCTGCCGTGGAACAACCCATGCGGCGCCTGGCCGAAGATGGCTGGGAGGTCAGCGTGCTGCCGGTGGACAGCCATGGTCTGGTTGACCCCGCGCAACTGGAGGATGCGCTACGCGAGGATACGGTGCTGGTTTCCGTCATGCATGCCAATAACGAAGTCGGCACGATTCAGCCGCTCGCTGAAATTTCCGCATTGACGCGCGCTCGCGGCATTCTGCTGCATACCGATGCCGCGCAATCCGCGGGCAAGATTGCATTTAGCGTTGATGATCTCGGGGTCGACCTACTGACACTGGCCGGGCATAAATTCTATGCTCCCAAGGGCGTAGGCGCGCTCTATGTTCGTCGCGGAACGCCGTTACAGCCACTACTGGTGGGGGCGGGGCACGAGGGAGGATTGCGGCCGGGGACGGAAAATGTCCCCGCCATTGCCGGCATGGGCGAGGCGGCTCGCATCGCCCATGAACGCAATCCCGGGCATGGCGATGAACTGTGCCGCCTGCGCGACCAGTTACACGCACGGCTTGGCGAGGCTATTCCCGGGCTGCAATTGAATGGCCACCCCGAGCAGCGCCTGCCGAACACGCTTAACCTCTCCTTTGCGGGCGTGGATGGCCGCGAATTGCTGGCTCATGCGGCCGACGATGTCGCGGCGTCGGTAGGCTCGGCCTGCCACGAGGAGGGCGATGCGGTCAGCGGCGTGCTCGGCGCCATGGGGATCGAAGCGCAGCGCGCCCGAGGTGCGGTGCGTTTGTCCCTCGGCGCCCCTTCCAGCGAGGCGGAGATCGAACGTGCGGCCGATGCCCTGATCGCGGCCTGGCGGGCACAGACAGACTGAATTCATGGCGTCAATGTAGCGGGTGATCGCGCGTACCGGTATCGGCGCGTAACAGCCGGAGTGCTGTGCCCCTGGAAGCTTCATTGCAGATGACCTGGATCAATTGATAAACGCCGGGGTGATTCACAATCGGCCGTTGAGATTATTCGCTGAATAGCGATAGTGGAGAATTTATGACCGTCAAAGCACCCGAAGCCGTCGAGGTTACGGCAGAAAAAATCGATACCCTTCAACCCTACGAGCTAACCGATCATCTTGAGCGTGGCCGGGTATTGATGTTCCCGACACCCCCGCTCGAGCTGCCCAGTGACGAGGATCTGCGTTTTCTCAAGGAGCAGACGCCCGAATATCACATCCGCAAGAATATCAGTTACTACCCCCAGGCAGGGCTGATCAGGGGCATCAAGGCGCCTCCTGAAATCGAGCAACGCACGCAGTCGATTTTGAAGACCTACCACGAACGGGTCGAAGCCTGCCTGCAGCAACTGATTCCCTCGTTTACGCCGGGCTGGCGGTCGGCGACGTCGAGTCTGCGCGTATTCGAGGAGAATAACCGTGGTATCCCGATTCGGGCACGCAGCGACCGCATACACCTCGATGCCGGCACCTATGGCGCCGCGCGCGGTGACCTGATCCTGCGCTTCCTCACCAATCTCGACGACAAGGAGCGCGTCTGGCGCTGCAAGGGCACCGTTTTCGACGTGGTCGAGACTTATGCCGAAGCGGCCGGGCTGGAACGCAGCGATGAGTTGCTGCACGACGGTATTCTCAATCGCGTCGGTTCTGGCATGGTGCGGGGCCTGTCAAAGGTGATCCCGTCAACGGCGACGCTCGAAACCTCCGCTTATGACCAGGCGATGCGCCACCTGCATAATTACATGAAGGAAAGCGATGCCTTTCACGAGGATCCGGAAGGTATGGTCGAAATTCGTTTTCCGCCCAAAAGTTGCTGGCTGGTGTTTGCCGACATGGCGGGTCATTCCTGCTTGTCCGGGGAATTCGCCATGATCAACACCTTCATGGTGCCGCGCGAAAACTTCCGTCATCGCGAGTTTTCGCCGTGGGAAGTACTCAGCCGCTACGCGGCGGGTAAGTCGGCGCTGCCGCCGGATATTCCACTGGGAACCTGAACTTGCGGTATTTCTTTTACCAGCATTCGGCAGTGGTTCCCGATTTTGCGCCGGCGCTATCATAGGTGATGGTGAGGCAATCGCTATCGTTGGTCTGGCCGCCGTTTGCGGTTGCGGTGATCAGGTAACAGGTGGCGATGGTTCCGCCGGCACAGGCCGCGACGGTCATGTCGAAGTAACCATCACGCGATGTGGTTCTAGTGAGGCCGAGTCCGGTGTTTGCCGAAATTTCGGTGGTGTAGGTGTTGTTCTGTGCGACAAAGCGTTCCTGGCGCGCGGCGATATCGACCAGGCTGGCATGTCCGTCGGCGCGATGCGACCTGAGCACGTAACCCTGGTAGGCCGGCAACGAAATAGCGAGTAATATGCCGACGATCACGACTACGATATACAGTTCTATGAGTGAAAATCCGCTTGCTCTATTCATTATTTCTCTCGTCTGGGTAAAGCCCCGGCGTTAAGCCGGGGCGAATTTTGTATAACGATTTACTCGGGCAGAATGTCGATCCAGGTGCGGCGACCGGCCTCGAAGTTCGGGCCCGATGTGATACCTCCCTCATCGATGCCACCGACGATTGCAAGCGGATCACCGCTTAAACTGGTACCGCTACCCTCGTTGCCATCACCATCATCAGGAACACTAAGACAACCATCAGCACCACAGGTGACAGTATTGCCGTTAGCCTCGAGCAGGAGCCCCAGGGCTAAAGTTTGTGCGAGGTCATCATACTCATCCTGACACGAGTCGGGATCCTCAACGACAGGTTCGGCATCCTTGTTATCTTTGTCGCCGGAGGTAACACCGCCCTCGACGGCGCAACCTGAGGCGAGGAGCGCATCAATCAACACGACTAACTCTTCAAGCGTGGTAGCTCCGGAGCGTTCCAGCCCCTCGAAGTAGATCGCAAACACCGTATACTGGCTTTCGACAAGGTAGGCTTCTGCCCAACCCGTCTTACCATAGCAGGGTCCACTAAAGTGCCAGAACATCGTGCTCTCATATAGAAATCCGCTATCGTCCAGAGCCGGGTCCGCGTGCAGCCCGCCATAGATCTCGTAGGCGGGGCCTGTACCATCACCGATGACACCGTTACCATCCACATCAAAGGTTAGCGCTACCCCGGTGCCGTCAGTGAGGTATACCGCTTCCTGGAAATCGACCGGTATTTGCACTTTCAGGCGATCCAGCGCCGATTCTCCGTCTTCGAGATCTTCGAAGTGTTCTACATCCACCAGCTGCATGGTGAGTGCACCGTTGCGCCAGCGGTTGTTATGACTGCGGTAGGGTTCAGTATCTCTCACACAACCGGTTTCCGAGGGGTGCAGGCCACCGGTGATGAGGGCCAGGCTGTTGAAGGTTATCCTGAAATCGTCTACCTGGCTCATCTGGAAGATGAGTGATCTACCGCTTGGGTCCGTTAAATCAGACTCTCCGTCCCACGTGGCCAACGCTTCGTGTATCATTTTCTGATATTCGACCACGTTGTACTCCACGTCATCTGTGCTGCCATTCGTGGAGATTTTGAGGGTTCCGCCTTTTGAAAAGTCGGCATTAGCGATCAGCGCGATGAACCTCTCGCTACTGTCAACAGCGTCCGTGACGTCATCTTGCTCCACGACATCGAGATAATCGATGTAGGTACGATTTATCTTGTCGTCGTACTCGTGGGTGTGAGCGGTAGTACCGCCGCCGAGCTCGGTGTCGTGATCCAGATCGATATGCCCGCCTGCCAGGCCGCCTTCACAGATACCTGTACAACCACCCGGCACCACTGCGTCCTCCACGATCGGTGGATTCAGGAAGTTCAGAAACATGGTGTCGACGCCAGCCGAGAGACTTGCGATGGTGGGCTGTGACATGTTGCCGTTGGGGCGCTTCCATGCCATCGGAATATCCTCGGGATCGCTGTAATCCGCGTTGCCTGAGCCATCAACATCTCCGTTTCCATTGACGCGGTCCAGCTCATCCAGCTTGGTATCCTGATTCAGGTTAAAGATCGAATTATCCGCCATGTTTCCGTCGCGGAAGCTGGCTTCGAGTAACCAGTTGGTGCCGTCGTTGGGATTGTAGATGGTGGTTTTCAACCGACCAGCACGCAATTGCGGGGGAGTCAGCATTCGCTCACCCGGGTATAACTCAACTTTCCAGCCCTTATAGGTGGAATAATCGACTACTACGGTAGTCGTGAATGTGCGCACCTTTTCAGCAAAACCAAAGCGAGCGTAGTCGGTGTTGATTGACAGTTCCTGGCTCAGCAGAGGCTCGGTATAGGTCGGTTGTACCCCGGTATCCCAGATGCCGTAGAGTGCCTGTGTGCTTGCAGTATCGAGATCGGCTTCTTCGTAAAGTTTGCCGGTGCCAAACAAAACCAGGTGCCCGAATTGCGGGTGATTAGTGACATCGGGCGCCATCGTGATAGGTTGGCTGGGATCACCCTCGTAGACTTTATATGCTTTTGTCCAGGTGCCAGTGCCGCCCGACAGGTCGAACCGCCATAGATCACCTTTGATGTCGCCTGCCCACGCGACATCTACCTTGCCGTCGCCATTGGTATCGACCAAAGCAGGGGCAGAAAGCCCATTATCGCCGCCAGCCCCGGTCGGAATTTCAATCGGTGCCGTGGCAGTCCAATCGGTACGAAGTTCCTTCATCATGAGGATGGCCTGGCCATTGTCGCTGCCGATACCGTTGCCAAAGACGGCATACCATTTGCCATCGTTTAACTGGGCAATCGTGGTTGCATCAAAGATATAACCGATATCGGGATTTGCGCCGGGATCCGGGTCTCCAGGGGTATTTTCGCCTCTTTCTTCCCACATGATTTTTTTACTGGCGCCAGCTTCCGATCCCAGAAACGGGGAGGTCACGTCGAGTGCGTACAAACCCCTGCCGCCTGCGCCTAAACTGCCAACCAGGACGGTACGCCAGTCGCCGTTAACATATGCATCCTGGACGGTGATACTGCCATCGACAAAATAGGTGTGCGCATAGGGTCTACCCGCCAGCCTTTTCATCTTGGGGATCAGCATGGACGGCACGTAGGCCCACTTCTCCTGGCCATTGTTCGCGTTAAAAGCGTGCAGCATGCCATCGTTGGCGCCGACGTAGACGCGCGCTGCGCGGGCACTGTTGCCATTCTTGAAATCCACATACGCTGAATCGGTGAAGCTTCCTTCGGGCGCCCCCACATATTCCGGATTGGAATGAACGATATCACCCAGCACAGTAAAACGGGTGCGCATCGAGCCCGCGGCTCCCTCGTTAATACGATCGCCACGAAGGTAATTGAGCACCGGGCTAGGGTTGATGGTGGCGTCGAGGGGCGTCAAATTATCCAGGGCTGCCTTTTGATAGACGTCGAGCTCCTCCCAGCGAAATGCTTTCTGATTACTGCCGTAATTGTTGGAGAAAATAATCTTGCGGTCCGTGTTCCAGTGGCTGGAGGTGGCAGCCGTGGCTGCGAACCTTACGTGCGCCGACCAGTTGCCGCCACCGTCCGATTGCTTCGGAGACGGGTCGCTCAGGTCGATGCTTGTCGATATCCCGCCACCGTCGTTAATATCATACTCGATCAGATCACCCTGCCAGCCGCCATTCTCGAACCAGCCACGGTAGCCCTTGGCGCCGTTAGTGAGGTCGGTCGTGCTCAGCTCCATGGGACCGATGTAGCCGAGCGGTTGGCCTTCCGGGTCGATGGGCGCTGCTGCGCCCTGCTGGCTGAGTACCATAGAAACGGATAACAGCATTAATTTGGCAAGAGTATTGGTAATCTTCATGATCGTTTTCTCCGGATCCGGGATATGGACCTCTGTATATCGATGCAGGGTATATAACCAACTTTACGGGCTTTGTCGCACAACACTCGATAAATGGCGCAAGTAGCAGGATAAGTGGTTAATTATCGCTGCAGGTCGCATTTTTACTGGGTTTTGCGGTTGTGACGAGCGTCACGAAATATGCTCCGCAATGGTCTGTGGTCGGTTGAGTCCCGCAAAACAACCAGGTCGCGATGTTCTATACTCACTCTCTGTTAAACAGGTGGGGCTTGCGAGCAGTAACATTTTGCGAAAGCGTTTGATAAATGAATGCCAGGGAAGCGACGATGAAGGTAACAGCACCAGGGTGAAAATTAAGTGACGCTGCAAGCCCCTCATTCGCGGTTTGTCAGAATTCTGTTGCTGGCCTGTTTCCTGTCGGGCGCCGCCAGCTTGTTTTTCGAGGTGCTCTGGACGCGGGCATTTTCTTTTATTCTCGGCTCCACCACTCAGGCGGCAGCATTGGTTTTTGCCGCCTTTCTTACCGGCCTCGCGCTCGGTGCCTGGCTGTTTGGAAGCCTGTCCGCGCGTTTGCGCGAGCCATTACGAGCCTATGCTCTGCTTGAGGTTGGCATTGCCTTTATCGCGCTTGCGACCGGACTAATTCTGCATTACCAGGCCGATACCATCGGTGCTGCCCTCGGAGCAGGCTCTACTCGCTACCTGCTGGCCTTTTTCCTGGTTCTGCTCATGGTGCTGCCCCCGACGCTACTCATGGGTGGTACCTTACCCGTCCTTTTGACTATTGTCCGAGCCTACGACATGCGCTTGTCGGTGGTCGGCAGGCTTTACGGCTGGAACACCCTTGGCGCTGCCGCAGGCACTTTGATCTGCGGCTTCTTTGCCATTCGGCTGCTTGGAGTTACAGGAGCCTACTACTGTGCCATGACCTTGAACCTGGTTGTTGCGACCATCGCGTTTATCCTCAGTGTACGCACGCGAGCATGGTCGGGCGATCCAGCGCCGAATACGCCTGCCCGGGGCGGAGCACCGACGCAAGCGCCGTTGTTGCATCAGCCCGAAGAGAGCTACCTGTTTATGATAGCGTTAGGGAGTGGGGCGGCAGTGTTGTCGCTGGAGTTGGTGTGGGCGCGCTTTGCTTCCTTTTTCCTGGGCAATCGCACCTATGCCTTTACCACGCTGATGTTCGCTGTACTGACGCTGCTAGCGGTAGGCTCGTGGCTGTCCGCCTTGCTCTATCAACACCTGCGACGACCTTCTTCGCAAGACCCTCGCCGGATATTTGCCATTCTGTTGGTCAGCGGAGCGCTTGCGGTCGCACTGTCGGGCTGGGGCGGTTGGTGGCTGATCTCAAATCAGGTGGATTTCGAGTCAGGACTGCCCTCGTCACAACAGCATCTCCTTCTGTACCGGTTTATCGAGGCATTTGCTTTGCTGTCGCTGCCCCTGATCACGCTGGGGATGCTGTTCCCGCTGACCATTGCACTGTCCAGGCACTGTGCCGCGGACATCGGCGCGACCAGCGCCCGCTACTACGCTGTGAATACCATCGGGGTGGTCGCGGGATCACTGGGTACGGGTTTCATCGGTCTGAGCATCTTCGGTTCCTTCGGGATGCTGAAACTCATCGCCGTTTTGCTCCTCGTACTCGCGCTGGTGAGTCTGAGCAAGGCCTGGCGCCCGCTGCCCGTCGCCACGATCATGCTTGGGGTGGCGGCTGTTGTCGGGATTATCGCGCTTCCGTCATCCTATCCTGCGGGCCTGGCGCCAGGTGAAAGCCTGGTGGTGGAGGAAGAAGACGCCCATGGCCTGTTCCGCGTTACCCGCCTGGAGAACGGCAGGCTGCGGGTGACCAATAATCGCTCGGAACTGATCTATCATCTCGGCGCCTACTCTACGGATTACGTGCAGCAGATGCAGGGCCATCTGGGCATGCATTTCAAGCCGGATGCGACCACGGCCCTCGTCATTGGCAGTGGCTATGGCATTACCGCCGGTGCGTTGGCATTGTATGACGGTATCGAACGGGTCGATGCGCTGGAAATACTGCCGGCGATGGTAGCCTCTGCAGATCTGTTCGAGCCGAACAACTTCAGTTATCACGAGAGTGACAAGGTGCGTGTTCAGGTTGGCGACGGACGTCACTTCCTGCTGCGCGAGAATCATCAGTACGACATTATCTCACTGAACGTGTCTGACCCCCACCTGCCGGGAGGTTCGACCCTGTTTCACCGGGAGTTTTACGAGCTGGCCAAAGATCATCTCAAACCGGGTGGCGTGGTCATTCAGCACATTTTCGGCAGTGAGAGTGCGGTGATCGCCAATACGCTGGCGGCCTCGTTCCCCTACACCCAGTTCAGTCGCTCCTATGCCAACGGCTACAACGCCGTCGCGTCGATGAGCGATCTGCAGGTTAAGGCATCAAGGCGCCCGAAATTTCCCCTTGAGGCACTGGAGCAATTGCGCAGATCGTCTGGCCGAAATTATATAAGGCCTCCTGTACACCGGCCCTACAAGTTACTGCCACCCACCATGCAGACCGAGGTTATAGCCACCGACGACCGGCCCGCGGTGGAGTTTTCCTGGAATGCTGGCGAGAAGCTGTTGTTCATCAATGAATAAACGTTACCCGCGATTGTTTCCCGTTGCATCATGGCACATGCTAACCCTGCAACGCCTGATGTTGCCCCTGTTGTTGTTCTCTTCGGGCCTGTGCGGCATCGCCTACGAGATTCTTTACGGTCGCCTTCTGGCGAATATCATCGGTGACCAGTTCCTGATCAGCACTGCGGTACTACTGACCTTCCTGCTGGGTATCGGACTGGGTGCGCTTTACGCGCATCGTTTGTGGCGTGGACTTTGGCTCATCGAGGCAGGTATAGGCCTTTACGCGGTCCTGTTTGCCTACAACCTGACTCGGATTGAGTCGCTTCTTTATGCCTACCTGCCTGGAGTCGGTACCAGTGCAGCAGTCTCCTTGGCAGTAGCGGTATTCCTGTTAATTGTTCCAGCCTTTCTGATCGGCGTGAGCCTGCCTTTGTTTGCCGGTTACGCGCAACAGCTGCGCCCGCGCCAGGGTTACTTCGCCGCCAGCTATGCGGTCTACAACTTCGGTGCTGCAGCGACCGTGATCGTCGTTGAATTCTGGCTGATCCGCCAGGTCGGTATTCGCGAAGCCGTGCTGTATATGGGTGCTCTCAACGGCCTGGTCGCCCTCGTGTTAGTGACGCTGTATGCGCAGGTGGCGCGCGCCACCGTAACGGGACCAAAGTTGTCCAGCTCAGGCTTTAGCCGCGGTGTGCTGGTGGCACTGGCGATCAGCAGCATCGCCTCGGCGATCTTCCAGCTCAGCGCCGTGCGCCTGACCGAGATGCTGTTGGGGCCATATCGGGAATCGTTTGCTTACGTACTGTGCGTCGTGCTGGCGGGTATTGCGCTTGGTTCGCTGCTGGTCAACTGGTTCAGGATTCGCTTTGTGCCCCTGATGATCGCCAATATTTTCGCCCTGTGCTGGATATTGGGTGGGCTGACCTGGGTGATGCAGTTATACGCAGAATACTATCAGGAAGTGAGCGATTCCTATTGGGCACAGGTCGGCTTCAAGCTCCTGTGTATCAGCGTGCTTTTCCTGGGCCCGGCCATGACCTTCGGCGCGACCATCCCCGCGCTGCTCAATACGCTGCAAAGCGGCACCGTTGCCCAGGGGCGCGATGCCGCCCGTTCGCCGGGTTACCTGCTGTATATCGCCTCGCTCGCCAACGCGGCGGGGTTCCTGCTCATGTTTCTGGTTCTGCACAAGCGCCTGGACTACGGTGATTTGTTGCTGGTCGTTGCGCTGCTGTCGGGCGCCAGTCTCGTGGTGGTTAGCCTGTTCGATTCGGAATCAAGGATCTCATTCGTGAAAATTCCGCTGCTGTCGGTCGGGCTCGTAGTGGGCCTGGCGGCACTGTTGCTCAGCAGTCGCCTGGCCTGGAACGAGGAATTGCTGTACCAGGGGCATTACTCCTTCAAATCGCTGGTGGCCATGGAAAAACGTATCGGCGACCACGCCACCAGTGAGCGCTACAAGGGTGAGCAGGACGTGCTCTCGATCAGCCAGCGTAACGGCAGCACCTACTTTTTCATCAATGGAAAAATCAGTATCAATCTTGACGATGCGGCCGAGAAAATTGTCGGTGCTATTTCCGGCGTGTTTGCCGAGAATCATCGGCGCGCTATGGTACTGGG
>Ga0164315_10002850_pt1 | contig 13331 bp, 11 predicted proteins | sample GuaBasSedimGuay6_FD_113737 | JGI IMG/M metagenome (GOLD analysis project Ga0164315, IMG submission 113737) | Subseafloor sediment microbial communities from Guaymas Basin, Gulf of California, Mexico - Guay6, Core 4569-2, 0-3 cm | ecosystem: Environmental > Aquatic > Marine > Hydrothermal vents... | reverse complement strand
TACAACAGATAATTAAATACGCCAAGTGCTTGGGAAGGGCATCTAATAATATAAATGAACCACTCTGTTTTGGCTGGCTTTTTTAGTATCTCAGAATATCATCAAGGCCTTGTTTGAGATTAGCAAGTTCAGTTTTGCTGATGTTTCCAATTCGTTTTATTAGTCTGTCTTTTGATATTGAACGAATATGAAAAATCATTATTTCTGAATTCTTAGTAAGTCCATTATCCTTGGTTGGGGAAAGCACAACATTCCCTTTGTAATTTTTGATTTTTGTTGTAAGCAGACAAGCAATTACTATTTCCAGATGTTTATTCAGCATATCGCCACTAATAATTACCACAGGACGAAATCCTTTTTGTTCGTTGCCTTTTGTTGGGTTTAAGTTGGCATACCAAATTTCACGCTGATTCATTAGTCCAGTTGTTTTAAGTAATCTTCCATGCCTTCTTCTGCCATATCTAGAATATTTGCATCATCTCCAACTTGCTTATAAGATTTTACATATTCGGCACGATTCAGCTGATCGAGATAGATGCTTAGAGCCTTTTCAATTATTTTATTTTTTGGCATAGCAAGGATTTTTGCTTTTTCATTTAAACGAGCCAATAGTTCGTCGGGTAGGGTGGAAGTATAAGTTGTCATTGTTTTATATTTATAAAATACAAATATAAAGTAAAAATATGAAATGGAAATATTATACTATAAAAAAAGTAAACCACGCCTATGCTGGTCGGGATTTGCAATCCCGACCTTAAGGGCAGAGGATTTGAAATCCTCATCTAGTACAAATTTGCAACTTGCATCTAAATCTCATCTCGTCCTCAATTGAGCGAAATGTTAACGAGGGCATTTAATTTAACTACCTCGTCCTCCCTATCCGACGGCCAATGTCAATTAGTTAATAAATCAAATTAGGCAATGACAGCCTCTTTTTTGATTTATATTAGTAAAAACTGTTATCAATAATTGCTTATTTTTGAATCAAAGAAACACAATCTTCATGCACCGCAGACTTTTAGTTTTATTAATAGTCGTATTGCTTTCTGTTTCATCGTTTGCCCAGTTTAAAGATGGCTTTGACAAACGTGAAGCATTGGATATGATTGCTATTTGCAATAGTTTCACCTTTCAAAAAGTGTTTGATGATGGTGAGGCAATACTGCCAGAATCTTATACTGAAATATACGAGTCTGCCGCAATTGGTCTTGACAATAAATGGCAGTTATTACAAAATGATGAGTATGCAGTAATTAATTTGAGGGGCTCAACAGCAAGCCCTATGAGTTGGATGGCTAATATTTACTCGGCTATGATTCCTGCAAATGGTAGTATTACAATTGAAGAAGGGAGGACAATTGATTATTATCTTTCAGATAACCCCAAAGCCAATGTACATGCCGGTTGGACATTGGCTATGATATTTTTATCAGAAGAAATTGTATCAAAAATAAAAGAACTAAACAGTGATGGAGTTTATCATTTTATAATCACCGGTCATAGTCAGGGGGCTGCCATTGCAACTTTGCTAAGGACTTACCTTGAGCATGCTCCGGATAGTATTGTTGATAAACGGAATAATTTTAAGACCTATGCATTTGCCTCTCCAAAACCTGCCAATGAGTATTATGCTCGAAATTATTCCAACTATTTTTCATCATCAAGTTTTATAATCAATAATCCCAACGACCCAATAATAAATATGCCCATAAGTAAAAACGACAAACCCATTATTGATCTTGAAGAGGTATTACAGCATGTGGGTGATAAAGACAATACTTATCTGAGATTTCTTGCTTTCAGAGCAATAGGGCAGGTATTGGGAGGCGAAGATGATTCATTATTAATAAAAAGAACAGGGCAAAACATGCATAAGCAAATGTTTAGAGGAAATGAGGAAGTTGAAATACCGGCATATGTGGCTGATATGTCATATTGTTTTCCGGTAAAGCCAAAATATATACAATCATTCAGCGAGGCAAATTTCATTAACAAAAGGTATTATAATGAATTCGATATGGATTCAGCAAATATGTTTTATCAGCACAAACCATATTTGTATTTTTTGGAAATCCAAAGAGAATATTTTCCGGATGAGTTTATGAAGTGGTGATTAAGAATTAATCTATTTCATAAAAAATTGTCTTGGACACTATTGTATAATATGGAAATTTAGCATGGCTAAACAAGATTTACTATAATATTTATTACGTATAAAGTATACATATATCAAATATAACTTGAAATATGTATAAAATATTGTATATTTGCAAAATGATAATTAAAAGGGAAATACAAAGTGAATTGGAAAACCTAATGAAAGAATACCCTGTGGTTACTGTAACCGGACCTAGGCAATCAGGGAAAACAACACTAACGAAACTTACTTTTCCTGATTTTAATTATTGTAATCTTGAAAATCCTGAAATACGACAGTTGGCAGAAAAGGATCCAAATGCATTTTTTAGTCGTTTTCCTTGCCCACTTATTATTGATGAAATACAAAGAGTTCCTGACTTGCTTTCCTATATTCAATCTATTGTTGATTTAGAAAAAAGAAATGGAATGTTTTTGCTTACCGGAAGCCAGCAACTATTATTAAGTGAATCTGTTTCACAGTCTCTTGCCGGACGAACTGCGTTGCTACAACTATTGCCTTTTTCTATAAAAGAACTATTATCAGAGAATATAAATTTAAATAGAAATGAATTAATCCTCAAAGGCTTTCTTCCCAGAATTTATGATCACAATCAAAATCCAACAAAAGCGAACCGTAATTATTTTCAAACCTATGTAGAGCGAGATTTAAGGCAATTGTTGCAGATTAGAGATCTTTCCCTCTTTGAGAATTTTATTAAACTTTTGGCAGGAAGGGTAGGACAGGTGCTGAATTTACAATCTATTTCAAATGATCTTGGAGTTACATCGACCACACTTTCCCATTGGTTGTCAGTTCTTGAGGCTTCATTTATAGTTTTCAAACTTTATCCATATTTTGAGAATTTTGGAAAACGATTAATTAAAGCACCAAAAATATATTTTACCGATGTAGGTCTGGTATCATACCTACTCGGGATTGAAACGGAAGAACAGGTATCGAGAGATCCACTTTTAGGAGGGTTGTTTGAAAACCTGGTTGTAATGGAAGCAGTAAAGTCACGCTTAAACAAAGGTCTGGATCCAAATCTTTATTTCTTTCGTGACAATAATAAAAATGAAGTGGATCTTGTATTCAGAAAGCATAATAGTTTGATACCCATTGAAATTAAAGCAGCAATGACGTATCATGAAAGGTTAACTAAAGGGATAAAGTTTTTTCAAAAAATTAGTAAAAAATCAAAAAAAGCTCACTTAATTTATAGTGGCAAATTAAACTTTAAAAGTGAAAATTTTGATGTAATTAATTTTACAGAAACACATTCAGTATTCTCGTAAAAGTTAAAACTTGTAAGTAAAGTTTCACATGGCGCGAGTCTGAAGCAAAGCCGGTTTTTGAAAAGAATAAATAAATCTTAGAATTAAAGTAAAGTGAATGAGTTATCCTGTCCTTTAGGACAGGGCGATAGAGTGAATCTCCAATGTTGAATTATTATGTAAACTTAAATCGATATTCAAAATTTGATATTCAATATTCTACATTCATTTCTTCCTTTTCCCCCAACTATCCCTCAAAGGAACAGTTCTATTAAATACCATTTTTTCTGCCGTGCTATCTTTATCAACACAGAAATAGCCTAATCTCTGGAACTGGAATTTGTCACCAGATTTTGCGCCTTTTAATGATGGTTCAAGTTTGCAGTTTGAAAGTACTTTCAGGGAGTCAGGATTTAGGATTTTATCAAAGCCTTTATCCATCTCACCGGCAGGATCTTCATCTTTAAATAATCGGTCATAAAGTCTTACTTCAGCATCGAAAGAATGAGTTGCTGAAACCCAATGCAAAGTACCTTTTACCTTTTTGCCACTGGTATCGCTACCTGATTTGGTAATTGGATCGTAAGTGCAATATATTTCAGAGATATTTCCTTCTCTGTCTTTTTTATAGTCATCACATTTAATAATGTATCCGCCTTTAAGTCTTACTTCCCGTCCGGGTCCCATACGGAAAAACTTCTTAGGTGGGTCTTCCATAAAATCATCCCTTTCAATATAAATTTCTCTTGTAAAAGGAACTTTTCTGCTGCCCGCTTCCGGATCTTCGGGGTTATTTATCAACTCCATCTCCTCTACCTTATCTTCCGGGTAGTTCGTAATTACAACTTTTACAGGATTGAGTACGCCAAAAACCCTTGGTGCAATGCTGTTTAGGTGTTCACGCACACTAAACTCCAAAAGTCCCACATCAATTACATTATCACGTTTCGCAACACCTATTCTATCGGCAAATGCTCTAATTGATTCTGGTGTATATCCCCTTCTTCTCAAGCCTGAAATAGTAGGCATTCGTGGATCATCCCAGCCATTTACATATCCTTCTTTCACAAGTTCCAGCAATTTGCGCTTGCTCATTACCGTATAACTGAGGTTTAATCTTGCAAACTCAATTTGCCGTGGGCGGTAACTTCCTTCCTCAACCAACTGGTCTAAAAACCAATCGTAAAGTGGTCGGTGAACCTCAAACTCCAGAGTACAAACTGAGTGAGTAATACCCTCAATAAAGTCAGATTGTCCATGAGCCCAGTCGTACATAGGGTAGATGTTCCATTCGTTGCCTGTACGGTGATGTTCCTGATGAAGTATGCGATACATAATGGGATCACGCATATGCATATTTGGTGATGTCATATCAACTTTTGCCCTTAGAACCATTGCCCCGTCATTATGGACTCCATTTTTCATTTCCTCAAAAAGTCGTAAGTTTTCATCAATACTCCTTTTCCTTCCGGGGCTTTCTATTCCTGGTCTTGTTGGTATTCCTCTTTGTTTTCTAATAAGTTCCTGTGGCTGATCATCAACATATGCTTTTCCTTCACGGATAAGTTTAACAGACCAATCATATAATTTTCCAAAATAATCAGAAGCAAAATAAGGTTTGTCATTCCATTCAAATCCAAGCCATTGAATATCTTCTTTAATGGAATCAACATATTCAACATCTTCCTTTTCGGGATTAGTATCATCGAAACGAAGGTTGCATAATCCATTATATGATTCACTCAAACCAAAGTTTAAGCAAATTGATTTGGCATGTCCGATATGCAGATATCCATTTGGTTCCGGTGGAAACCTAAGATGAATTCTTCCTTCATTTTTATTATTGTGAAGGTCTTCTTCGATAATGTTTTCGATGAAATTTAATGATCGTTTTTCATTTTCCGGAAAATCCATTGTCAGCGTAATTTTATAATTCTATAATAATCTGCAAAATTAATTTAAAAAGTTTAAGGAAAAGGTCTAATGAAGAAAAGAAGACTAAATATTATTAGTACTCAATATTGATCTAACAGAATCTTCATACAGAATTACAGGAATATAAGCCTTATTGTAACTAATACTCATACCTTGCAAAGTCAACATTATTACTAATATGACCAAATTGATATCCTTTAAAGAATGATCAATCTTTATTATCCAAATAAGAATATGAAAATTGTAATTTCAAGAATAATTTGCCCTGGTAAAAACTTAGAATGGTCTTTAGGAATCTTTATTTTTTGGAAACAGGTTTGCCATTTTTGTACTCACCCATAATATTTACTTCCTTGGTCTTGCCATATTGTACGGCAGCCTTTTTCATCTCTTCAAGTGTATCAGACCTAAGTTTAATACCTGATTTACTACCCTTTAGTCTTACTTCTATATAGAAACCATCTCTTAATTTACCTGGTCTTGTTGGAGGTCTTCCCATAATATAATTAATTCATTAATTCAAAAAAAACTGGTCAAAAATCAAGCCACATTTTTTATTATAACATAAATCGATTTTATTTCTTGACTTGAGTGGTAAATATATGAATTTATTTGAATAATCATAAAAATTTAAATAAAGTTTTATAATCTATGATATGGTAATTTGAATTATGTCATTAGATAACTGTTCGATCTTGTACATTTTCTGTTTACTATCGAACAAGGATTATCATTAATTTATGAAATAAATATTGTAAGTCGCAGAAGTATAGATAAATAAGTATTATGGCATGGCTTTGGAAATAGAATAGGCGCAACCATTATTTATTTAACTAATACTATAAAGTCATGAAAACAAGAATCGCAACTATTATGTTAATGCTGGGCCTTTTTGTCGCCTCAACAGCATTTGCTAACGAGCCAGTACCTGCCAAGGACTATGTAAAAAAAGAAATAAAACAAGCGGTAAAGAAACGTTTGAGTTATCCTCAATTTGCTATTGATAACAAAACAGAATGTTATGTATACGTAAGTATAACTGTTAACGAAAATGGCAGACTTGAGGTTGATTGTGCAAATTGTGAATGTACAAAATTAAAGGATTATGTTGTTAAGACAATTGAGAAAATAAAAGCAGACGATATGGCTGATTATGCAGGTCAGAATATACTTCTCAAAATAAAATTTGATCTGATATAGTAAAATCAACTCCGCATAGTTCCCTATCCTAAGGGAAACCTTCAGGGCTTTTATAAAAAAGTATCTGAATTGTTTTTTGGTAGCTCGGTTCCGTTAATTCGGGATCGAGTTTTTTTTGATTGCTGACTCCTGATGTCATCCACATGGTTATGGGTTTGTTTCTTTTCATAATTTTGCCAAACAATGACAATAATTGAAAGTTATAAAGTTGATCAGGGCATTATTCCAATAAGACTACTTGACTTCTGTCTTCAAAATTTTGAAACTGTCAAAACCAGAGCAGGGATTAAAAAACTCATTAAGAAAGGTATTGTAAAGATAGATGGGGAGGAGGTTACAGGAGGACAATGGTTAGTTGCTGAGCAAACAGTAGAAATTTATTCAGGCTATCCCTCAAAGCATAAAGTTTTTGAATTGAAGTTGGATGTTATTTTTGAGGATGATGATCTTGCAGTAATATATAAGCCTGCTGGTTTTGAAGTTAGTGGCAATAAATTCAAAACAATTCAAAATGCTTTAGTTTTCAATCTTAAAAACTCGAAAAAAAAAGATGTGCTCTCCCGACCAGTTCCAGTTCATCGACTCGACTATCCAACATCAGGTTTGTTGATTTGTGCAAAAACACATGAGGCGGCAGTTAAATTAGGAAAGCAATTTGAAGAAAGAACCATTAAAAAAATTTATGTCGCCATAGTAGTTGGCAGGACAGAGAAAAAGGGAGTAATTGAAAATGATATTGATGGAAAAAAAGCTGTTACCCATTTTAAAAATATAAATACGATTTCTTCAATAAAAACTGAACACATCAGTCTACTTAATTTATATCCGCTTACCGGTCGTACTCATCAACTTCGAAGACATCTGGCAAGTATTAATCACCCAATAGTTGGTGACAACCTCTATAACACAAATTTCCCTTTACTAAAAGGTAAGGGACTTTTTCTGAGCGCAATTAGTTTAAGTTTTATGCATCCGGTAACAGGTGATAAAATAGATGTAAACACGGATATTCCACATAAATTTGTATCACTTATGGAGCGTGAAAAAAGGAGGTTTGAAAAATTAGCCAAATTATAGTGTTGTAATTCATTAATTTTTAGTTTTTTTGCATAAAATTTCAAAAGCGAAAAATGTGAAAAGGACTGAAATTAAAGATTTACTGAAACGCACTGATCATGGTGTCGAATTGAATGTGAAAGGATGGGTAAGAACGAAAAGAGGTAGTAAAAATGTTGCCTTTATTGCTCTTAATGATGGTTCAACAATAAATAATGTTCAGATTGTTGTTGACATGAATGAAGATAATGCTGCTTTGCTGGAGAAAGTCAATACTGGCGCTTCCCTATCAATAGATGGTGTTTTAGTAGAATCCAGCGGAAGTGGGCAGGCAGTTGAAGTGCAGGCGAAGAAAATTGAAATACTTGGTACAGCAGATCCTGATGAATTTCCTTTGCAACCCAAAAAACATTCATTAGAATTTCTACGTGAAAAGGCACATCTTCGTTTTCGTACTAATACTTTTTCTGCCATTGCACGGATTAGACATGCAATGATTTTTGCGATCCATAAGTTTTTCAACGACAGGGGTTTTTATAATATTCACTCACCAATTCTTACTGGTTCGGATGCTGAAGGAGCAGGGGAGATGTTTCAGGTTACAACCTTGGATTTGAAGAACATGCCTAAAACGGAAGATGGTTCAATAGATTTCAAGAAAGACTTTTTTGGAAAGGCTACAAACCTTACTGTTTCTGGTCAGTTAGAAGCAGAACTTGCTGCATTAGCTTTATCAAAAGTATATACTTTCGGACCAACTTTTAGGGCTGAGAACTCAAATACAACTCGACATTTGGCTGAGTTTTGGATGATTGAGCCAGAGGTTGCATTTAACGATATCAATGATGACATGGACCTTGCCGAGGACATGCTTAAATATGTAATTCAGTATGCTCTGGATAATTGTATTGATGATTTGGCATTTTTAAGTAAGCGACTTCTGGATGAAGAAAAAAATAAGAAGGCCGATGAGCGATCCATGGAGTTAATTGAAAAACTCAAATTTGTTCTTGAAAGTCCGTTTGAAAGAATTACTTATACCGAGGCTATTAATATTTTACGAAACTCCAAACCCAATAAAAAGAAACGCTTCGAGTATATTATTGATAGTTGGGGTGCTGACCTGCAATCGGAGCACGAACGATTTCTGGTGGAAAAGCATTTTAAGAAGCCTGTAATCCTAACAGATTATCCAAAGGATATAAAGGCCTTTTATATGAAGCAAAATGACGATGGTAAGACCGTAAGAGCCATGGATGTGCTTTTCCCACAGATTGGAGAAATAATTGGTGGTTCTCAGCGTGAAGAAGATTATGAAAAACTTTCAAAGCGCATGGAAGAAATGGATATACCTGAAGATTCGATGTGGTGGTTTTTAGAGACCCGCAAATTTGGAACAGTTCCCCATGCCGGTTTCGGACTTGGTTTTGAACGACTTATATTATTTATTACCGGTATGGGAAATATCAGGGATGTAATTCCATTTCCACGAACACCTTTAAACCTTGAGTTTTAGTGATTTCTGCTTAAAGGTTTTTTTGAAAACTTGTCTGGTCTAAATTGAAATTTTGCCTTTAGTGATTTCCGGAGTCCATGGAAAATTGTTAATTTTTTATTTCAAAATGGTGATAACTAAAATCATGCCAATTAAAAATAGTTATTACATTTGTTTTTGGTAATAATGAATTATCCAAAATAAAATGTTAACGCAAAGGCTTCAGCAAAAACTATCAATTAAGTTATCTCCTCAGCAAATACTGTTGATGAAGCTTTTGCAGATACCTACCGTTGGTATTGAGCAGAGGATAAAACAAGAGATTGAGGAAAACCCTGCATTGGAAACCGAAGGACCTGAAGAAAATCTTACTGAGGATAATGACATTGATGATACGGATTATGATTCAGAAGAATATTCTGATGATGAATATATTAACAAGGAAGATGAGTTTGATTTGAGTGATTATTTAAAGGACGAAGACACACCTTACTACAAACTCAATGCTAATAATTATAGTCCAGATGATAAAGTTAAAGATATCCCATTTTCATCCGGTCATAGTTTTCATGATTTACTTTATGAGCAGTTAGGTCTGAGAATTATGGACGAAACAAGCCATAAAATTGGGATGTATATCATTGGGAATATTGATGATTCAGGATATTTGCAGAGATCGGTTGATGCAATAGTAGATGATTTAGCCTTTACACAGAACTTAATAACTGATAAGCAGGTAGTTGCAGAAGTGCTTGAAGTGATTCAGGATTTTGATCCTTCAGGGGTTGGGGCTCGGAATCTTCAAGACTGCCTTCTGATACAACTTAGAAAGAATAATATTGAACAACCATCTGAAGAACTTGAACTTGCTATTAAAATAATTAAAAGGTATTTTAATGAATTCACAAAAAAGCATTATACAAAAATAATGCGCAGAGGTGAAATTAGCGAGGATCAGCTTAAGTCTGCAATGGATGAAATTTTGAAGTTAAATCCTAAACCCGGGAATTCATTAAGTGAATCAGATAAAACAAACCATTATATAATACCTGACTTTACAATTACAAATACGAGTGGCGAACCTGAATTAATGCTCAACTCGTGGAATACACCTGAATTGAGAGTAAGTGGTATGTATGCAGGAATGATATCTGATTTGAGCAAGCAAAAGAGAACCAAAAAGCAAAGAGAGACCTTTGCCTTTATAAAAAATAAAGTGGATTCTGCGAAATGGTTTATCGATGCCATTAAGCAAAGACAAAATACTCTTTATAATACTATGAAGGCAATAATGGATTATCAGAGTAAATACTTTCTTAGCGGTGACGATTCAGATTTGCGCCCTATGATATTAAAAGATATTGCAGAAATAGTACATCTTGACATTTCAACTATATCACGTGTTGCCAACAGTAAATATGTGCAAACTCCATTTGGAACTTTTCTGTTGAAGAGTTTCTTTAGTGAAAGTATGCAGAAAGAAGATGGTGAAGAAGTTTCGACGAGGGAGATTAAAATGATATTAAAGGGTATTATTGAGGATGAGGATAAGAGAAAACCTTTTACAGATGAATATCTGACTAAACTTTTGAAAGAAAAGGAGTATAATATTGCCCGCCGGACAGTTGCCAAATATCGTGAGCAATTGGGAATTCCTGTCGCCAGATTAAGAAAGGAACTCTAATAAATCATTAAATGGAGAAACAAATTGCAAAGGTAATTTCTACCTTATTTCATCCGCTCCTTCTACCCACTTATGCGCTTTTGTTGCTTTTTTCTACCAATATTTATTTTGTTTTAATATTACCTTCTCAATTAAAATTCCTTATGTTGGGGTTTGTTTTTATCACCACATTTGTGCTACCCTCCATAATGATGTTCATATTGCTCAAGGCCGAAATGATTAAAAGTTTGCAAATGGAGAGTAATAATGAAAGGGTTATCCCCTTAATAATTGTTTCCGGTTTTTTCTTTGCCACTTATTATTTTCTACGTGAGGCTCCACAATCAGGCATATTCAATCTTTTTATTTTGGGTGCTACAATTTTGGTCCTTATGTGTCTCCTTATTAATTTCCTTTATAAAATTAGTGTGCATATGGTGGCTATTGGTGGTTTATTGGGAACATTTACCGGACTTGCATTAATTTTTCATCAAGACTTAACACTAATTATATTCTCCATAATAATTATCGCCGGTATTATCGGCTTTGCCCGTCTTAAACTTAAAGCTCATACTCCAATGCAAGTGTATCTGGGATTCCTGCTTGGTTTTGTATTTATGCTGGGAGTCTTCCTTTTTATCTAGTAACTCAGTTATTGACGTTTTCTTAGAGCCACTATTAAGTTTTTTTGTGGGCGGCAAACAGGGCTTTCCGTTAATAGTTATTTCATACCGTATGTTTTTTGTAGGCAGTGCGTGGGCTTCCTTCCTCAGCCTCCGCCTACCAACAAAAAAATCATCCGCTATTTCAATAATCTAACACTTCAATCCCTGCCGCAGGCTCTTACATATAATAACCTGAGTTCCATGAAATACGTAATTACTATTTCACAGATATTTTCCTGACAAAATTATTTTCTCCAACATTAAGTTTCAGAAGATAGAAACCTGAGTTAATATCTTCTAAATTAATATTGAATTCTTTGCTTCCAATGTTGTTAACACCTTCGTTAGCCTCATAAACAATTTTACCAAGTAAATCGTAAACAAGGATATTCACATCTGAAGTTTCAAATAAATTAAAACTAATATTTAAAATATCACTAACAGGGTTTGGATAAATATTCATTTCATTGAATACAATTTTTTCATCTATTCCAACCGGGTCAAAATAAAATTGATTGCGGTCTATCGCTCCAAAACTGCTGCCTTGAAAAGCAGTTTGATTATTTCCATAAATAACTGCATAATAACCATCACCGCTGGTACAGCACATTCCGTCTCCACCGGCATCGTACATTATTAATTCATAACAATCCATACTCGACATTTCAAGTCCCTCAATTTTCATTCCTCCCGGAGTATCATAAGGACCACCTTCCTGAACTACTTCTCCTGAAGAATTAATTAATTCCCAGGTGGTTTCTTCCGGATTATCATCAAAAATCATAAAAAGATTAACTCCCCCACTCAACACGGGTGCCTGGTCAAAAGTATAGATAAAGGTGTTATTGGGTTCGTAATCATCTGTTCCGCCATTAGGACTTATACCAACAATTTCAAGATTATTGCTTTCTATCACATCAAATATAATTTCATCAAGATCAATTTCGTCAGTTTCAAGAAAAGCAAGGCTCCCTTCCCAATCTGCAGTTTGAACATCTCCACCATTTACTGAGTATTCAATTGTCATTGAAGTAAGAGCAACTTGTCCATTATTCCTTATTGTGATACTTGGGCTGAGTGATCCAAAACAATTTGTGGTTGTTACATTTGCAACACTAAGAATCTCAGCGTCAAGTGAATAAATTGGTATTACCGGGTTTTCGCTACTTAAAGCTGCTTGATAAACCTCTTTGCTTACATTGCTTTGAATGAAACTAACAACTTCAACTTCATCAATATCATAAATATAATCCAATGCCCAATAGTTTTGTAATATCACATAATCACCATCACTCATTGGAGAACTTAAAACTGTTCCCAATGCTGATGGAAGCATTTTCTTCATCACATTGTAAAAATCTTTTTCACCATTATTCCCAGGGGCAGAGTTAAAATGAAGAAATCTCTCGGTCACAACATTGTGTACCACAAGATTTGTAGTTATTTCGTCTGTTGCTTTTATCAGGGTAGTAACATAAATAGTATCCTCACCAGGAGATACAACTGCTTGACATTGGATATCAAACTTAGCAGGAATTGCTGCTGCTGAATTAATTCGTGATTGGGTAACCTGCGAAGGCTGTCCATTCCACCAACTACCGTCCATTTGGACATGAGGTACCGAATTTACTGCATAATAGTTTCTGCGATTATTATTTTCAGATTCATTATCAAGGTAAAATGGGTCGTTGCCGGGTGCCGGCCAACTCATATGATATTTAATTGCTACTACTTTATCAAGGTTGTTTTGTAATAAAGCATCAAAAGCAGGGTTTTGTGTGGCACATGGTCCACAAGTTGTACTTGTAAATCCTTCTGCTAATACCATTCTTGGCGACTGGCCAAAAGCAGAAAATAGTACTACTGTCATACTAAAAAGTAAAATGGTAAATTTCTTTTTCAT
>Ga0164315_10002849_pt1 | contig 13332 bp, 9 predicted proteins | sample GuaBasSedimGuay6_FD_113737 | JGI IMG/M metagenome (GOLD analysis project Ga0164315, IMG submission 113737) | Subseafloor sediment microbial communities from Guaymas Basin, Gulf of California, Mexico - Guay6, Core 4569-2, 0-3 cm | ecosystem: Environmental > Aquatic > Marine > Hydrothermal vents >... | reverse complement strand
CGCTTGCAGAGACAGCTGGCGGGAGACGTGGATCAGGATTACCTGTCTGAGACCCTCTTTCGCAGGGATGCGAAAGTGGAGCCTACATGGAGGTATTCACGGCGTGTCTCAGACAGGTGATTCAGGTACATGTCAGAAAATCATGGACAGCCACTAATTTGTGGTAAGCGGGTGTCAATTGAATTTATGGCTGTCCCCAACCTTACCCAACCTTAACAACCTCACAGTTACTAAGGCAGATAAAAATAACGCCGTCTACTCTTTACCCACGGCCTTATCAATTCGACCATAATAATCTTTTCGGAAATCTTCAAGAGCAAGCTCGACTTGCTGATCTTTAACACCTAAATGCAATAATGCAGCACGGGCAAGTTCCGCGCTGGCCTCAAGGGTTTCTGAAACGGTAAAGTGCGCTCCTTGTGCTTTTAGATCACGACACTTTATAAGATCGTGGCCACGTGCAAAAACAGGAACATCAGGAAAGGCGGAATGAAGCGAAGATACAACTCGCTCGGTTACCTCAAAGTCGTCAATTGAAACGATAATCAGCTGCGCATCGGCAACCCCGGCGGCTCTTAACACTTCGGGTCGCTGAGCATCACCAAAATACACTGATTTACCTTCAGCATGTTCGTGCTCGACAATAGATACATTACTGTCGATGGCCACGTAATGCACCTTCATTAATTCCATGATACAACCAACCCTGCGGCCCATGCGACCAAAACCAACAAGAATGACAGAGCCGCCATCCTGGCCTGCCCTGCTATCAACATCGTGGAAAGACGTGACGCTTTTACGTGATGCCACAAATATCCGAAAAGCTAATTTTTCAAGCGCCGGCGTAGCAAGCATACTCAACAGAACAACAATAAGAAGCTGTTGAAATAATACCTCATCCAGCAGCCCCTGACCTTTCGCTAAAGCAAACAGCACCAGGGCAAATTCACCGCCCTGGGCCAGCAATAAGGCCACCCAAATAGATGTTTTACCTGCTACGCCAAACAGACGTGACAATGGCCAGAGAGTGAAAAACTTGACAGTCATTAACGCAATAACAAGAGCGACAAGCAGCAGTGGATCTTGCAGAAAACGACTGAGATTTAATGACATGCCCATGGTCATGAAAAACAGACCAAGCAGTAAACCGCGAAACGGCTGAATTTCTGCAATAATCTGGTGGCGATAAGATGAATCAGCAATTAACAGACCCGCGATAAATGCCCCCATCGCCATAGATAAGCCAATACTCTCCATGGCTTGAGCGGTACCTAATACCAGCAGCAAAACCGATGCAGTAAAGATTTCAGGGGAACCAAAGCGGACCAGCATAGTAAACAGGGGGTTCAAAACATAGCGGGCGGTAACAATAATAAGTACAAGAATAACCAGTGCTTCAGCCAATGCAAAAAAAACATCTTCCGCAATGCTGAGTTCCGGCGTTGCAATCAAAGAAACAAAAACCAGAAGTGGCACAACTGCCAGGTCCTGTAACAGTAATACCGCAACAGAGGTTTTGCCATATACTGAAGAAAGCATCTTCCTTTCCGCCAACAGCTGAAGTACAAAAGCAGTTGAAGAAAGTGCTAATGCCGATCCGATTAAAAGCGATATCTGCCATGAAGAATCAAGCAACGCATGCGCAACTAGCGTGATTACCCCGCCGGTTATTAGAACCTGAAGTGAGCCAAGCCCAAGCACTAACGTTTTCATCTTCCACAGACGGGTCGGGCTAATTTCGATACCGATGACAAACAACAGGAGCACAACACCTAACTCAGCAAGGTGCGCAATTTCATCATAATTCTCGATATAGGCCAGCCCGGATGGCCCTAATACCACCCCGGCAACTAAAAGCCCCGGTATAGCACCAAGGCCCAGGGATTGAAACAAAGGCACCGCAATTACTGCCGCAGATAGCAGAATAATAATATCAGTCAAATATTCAATATTCACAGACGGGTTCTCAACCTGGCACTCTATTAATAATCACCATAACATGTACTCTATACACATAAGTATATTAAAATCATTACATGGACCTTCCTCAGACTGACGACTACCGATTTTTGTTATTAAACGACGCCGCGTTGCTGGACGTTCGTGCGCCTGTAGAATTCAATCAGGGTGCGTTCCCTTACGCAGAAAATTTTCCTTTGATTAATGACCAGGAACGTGAAGAAATAGGAATCCGATACAAGGGACTAGGACAGGATGAAGCCATCAAACTAGGACACCAACTGGTACAGGGAGAAATAAAATCAGAACGGGTAAAGCATTGGCAGAACTTCTTTAAACAACATCCTCATGGTGTGCTGTATTGCTTTCGCGGCGGCATGCGCTCAAAAATATCACAACAGTGGATCTATGAAAAAACAGGCATAATCTACCCGAGGGTAAAAGGTGGTTATAAAGCCATGCGTGGTTTTTTAATTGACCAATTAGAGACCTCCGTGCAACAGATAAACCCGATAATCATTGGCGGCCGAACCGGCATAGGAAAAACCCTTTTACTTAAAAAATTAAAACAACAAATAGATCTTGAAGGTATCTACCATCATCGCGGCTCCGTGTTTGGCAAACACGCCACGCCTCAACCTTCACAAATTGATATTGAAAACAAACTATCCATTGAACTACTTAAATGTCTAAACAAAAAATATAAACAATTAGCACTTGAAGATGAAGGCACAAATATCGGCTCCAGAAGAATCCCTGAGGTGCTGTTCAATAAAATGAAACAGTCGCCGATTGTTCTACTGGAAGCAAGTATTGAGGAAAGAATAAATATAACCTATCAGGAATACATTATTGAATCCCTGGCCGAACATCAGGCGCATTATGATGAAGAACAGGGATTTACTATCTGGGCAGAGCAATTACATACCTCTATAGATAAAATACAACGGCGCCTGGGCGGGGTCCGTTATAAAGAGCTTAAAACATTGCTTACAGAAGCAATTGAGCAACAACAAGCAACGGCTAATGCAGAACATCATAAACAATGGATAAAAATATTATTAGTTGATTACTACGATCCTATGTATGACTTTCAACTTAGTAAAAAACAGCAGCGCGTGGTTTTTAAAGGACAACAGGATGAAGTGCTTGCCTATTTGAAAAAAGAATATCAATTAACTTAAGAGTGTTCCAGCAAAGCTGATAGTCAAAAACATATAAAAATATTTATCCGCAAATACACGCAAATGAACGCAAATGAAAACATTTTTAGAATGAAGATTGTTTAGTAGGGTGGGCACGCCTTTTTGCCCACGCGGAACAGTCCACCAATACGTGGGCAAAAAAGCGTGCCCACCCTACCGTTATTACAAAAGAAGTTGCTTTTTATTTGCGTGTATTTGCGTTCATTTGCGGAAAAAGTTGTTTTTTCTGTAGTTCCGTAGGGCGGGCACTGCCCGCCGCTTTATGTGCATAAAAGCTGCATTCTGTCGAACAGTGCCCGACCTACGTTTATGTAACGTTTTTTAACTTACAACTTAAAACTTCTAACTTTAAACGCCTCTTTATGGCCGTTTTCAGCCCCTCAGCCTTTTTAAAGCCACCTCATATAAGCAGTGTCTAATCCTGCAGTAACTGCGCCACAGCATCGCCATAAAATGTTTTAGCCACATCCCAGCTTCCGGGGTTAATTGAATCAACAATGTCTGCGTAAATAATCATTGGATTTATACCATCTATATTATTCTCGCCCGCATAAATTGGCGACCAGAAACTTTTATACACACAGATATCACCTTCATCATCTTCTCGTAATCCATAAAACTCGGCAAATTCTTTATGTTTTTTGTCTGATGAAAAATACAGGCTAATCGTTTCCGGCATCATAAATGGCGTTGATTTTGCGATAGCAACTTCGCCACCCCACAAACCCTGAAATTTGACAGGGTCGGCTTCGCTCCACCAACTTTCATCATCACAGCTATAACACGCCATAATTTGTTTGGGCCGTAATTTTTCCAGGTAACCATCAACCCAACGCTCAAACAAACGTTTTTTATTAACCAGGCGTCGCTCGCCGTCATCAAGTATATAACCTGATGCGTACAGGTCATCAATAACAGGACCAACACTACCCAGGGCAATATTTATTTTGTTAGAAATATCCCGGTACGAAGCATGAAGAAATAGTGGCTGATTAAAAACAGCAAATATCAACTTCAAACCTGCTGCATTAAACGCTCGACCACGCACACGCTTACTGCGTAACCGGGCTGGTTTTTTACCTTTAACATACAGATTAAGCTGTTTGTTTTTAATCGATAAGTTACCTGCACAATCAACAAATGCTATTGAACGCTGACGAAATTTTTCCGCCATCACCGGGTTAACAAAATCAGCAAATAATATTGCTTTCGCCGGCATCGACTTGATTTGCGAGATCAAGGCATTGATGTCTTTTTGTGGTGCCCATGTTTGCACAACAACAGTAAAAGACTGCTCGCAATCACCGCATTCCAGGATTTCAGTATCGTCTCTGTCGGAAGCATGGCCTGACAATGAAAATACGTTTTCATTTGCTGCCAGTTGCCTCTGCTTGCGAACAAAAGCATTTAACTGCATCAAAGCCTGCTGCAATATCTGTTTTTTCTCCATCAAACGCCTCTCTATACATTAACCTGGTTCGTTCATAAATATTGAACGGACTCTAGCATATTCATTATTATTTTAATAACTCAACGACTATGGACTGAAAGTCCATAGGTTGTTTCAGAACCCATAAGCTTGTCTTACAGCAAAATCGTTTTCTTTATAATACTGCCTTTTTAGAACTATCGATATCATATATTTCTGTCATCCTGAACGATAGTGAAGGATCTTGAAGGCTAGTATTAAGATCCTTCACTATCGTTCAGGATGACAATACCTCACTTAAGTCTTGCACTAAAAGTACATAGTTTTAACTAGCGAACTGGAACAATAAATAAAAGGCCCCTTTAAGCCAGAAATTTCAGATGATAAAGCGGCTTTGACTATATTTTCCTGCCGCATTCAAGACAGCATTATTCTGCTAATGAAGTTTCAACTGTTATTCTTTGCCTTTAAAAAACCTTACAAATCAAAATGATGCAGATCTCCACACGATTAAACTACTAGTTTCTCTTCAAATCATGCTTTAACTGCTATTAGCAACTATATTTAATTGTTTTCCAGCATATCACTGGCAAACAAGTACTGATTAATAATAGAAAATTACAGCAGCTTGCACACAGGCTGTGTGCATATAAGAATTCAACGACCTGAGCTATCAATTAAATGTATAAACCGATAGAATTCAAAAAGATTCAGCGCAATATTTTAAAGCACACCCCTGTTTGTTTTCTTTACACTTTGAAATTACTCAAACGCAGTGATTTCACTAAACTGTTGAATTCAAAAGATATTTTATTTTTTGCATGATTATTGCATAGTCAGATATTAATAATGCATGCATAAAATTCGATTACCGGTATTGCATACGGACAGCGAATAACGGGCATGCCCTGATAAGCACAACGCTATGCCGACCATTTACAAAAAATGCGACTAATTGTTACAAAAAGATGAATAAAAAAACCCAAAAAATTCTGCAAAAGACAGATGCGGATAAACTCCCCAGTTTGCCGCATGTTTTGCTTCAATTGCTTAATATTTGCCACAATGAGAACCTGTCTTTCAGTGATCTGGCCGCCACCCTGCGCCAGGACCCCGCTTTATACTTACGCGTTTATGCCACATGTCATCGCAATCAATGTCTTAACAACGACAATAGCCTGCCACAAACCGATAGCGAACACTATACTGAACAATCCGCTGAGCTAATACTTCAACAACTCGGCATTAACACCATAAAGAGCATCGTCGTCACCGCAGCGGTCCAACAATTTTTTTCACGCAGCAGTCTTGAACGCACGGCTTTCCTCAAACAACACTGGCAGCACTCATTGTATTGCGCCTGTGTTGCCAGATCAATTGCAAAACACTGTAACTACAACCGTCCGGATGAAGCCTACACGACGGGTTTGCTACATGATATCGGCCAACTGGTACTAGAGACCGCCAACCCTGACAAATACACAGCCAGCTTAGCGTCATTAAGTGAAGACGACCATTTTCATACCCTGGAACAGGATGAATTCGATACCACGCATCAACAAATAGGTGCCGAATTATTGAAAAAACATGGTGCCAGCAGTTTTGTCTGTGACGCTGTTTTATACCATCATGAGCCGACTGAGCACATTCTTGATGCACATCCACTGGTTAAAATCATCAACCTGGCCAACATGCTGACCAGCAGGCACTTTAAAAGAGAAGACCAGCAGGTGTTTGACAGCGCAGAACAACTGCTAGCTTTAAATAAACCGCTATTACTTGAAATACTGGAAAAATCGCAGGAACAGGTCAAAGCAGCGACCAGCTCACTGGAGATCATTCTTGACGTCGGTGGCATGGATGCTGAAACCGTCAAACAGCAAACCGCCAGCGACGAGTTTAAGCAGACACAGCTTGCTGATCAGGTAAGAAATATTGCCCTGCTTGATAGCATTCACCAGCACCTGTGCCGAAGCGCTGGTCAAAACCAGGACAAAGAAGCCTTATTGCAGATAATTTTTCAGCATATAGGCATTCTTTTCGGCGTCAGCCAATGTATTGTATTTATATATGACAAAGCAGAGAACTGCGTTAATGCAGTTACTTCGGGCACCCAACCATCGCAACTCGCTGACTTATCGATGCCATTGACCGCCGGTCGCAGCCTGGTAACAGACGCCTTATTAAACGGGCAGACCGAGCATTCATTCAATGAACCCCCGTTGGACCACAAAACAAACAAACTTTCTATCATCGACCGGCAGTTAATAGGGCTAACTGAACAGGAAGGCATAATCTGCCTGCCAATGATAATAAATAGTGTTGCCATCGGCACGCTGATTCTGGGTGTTGATAAAACACAATATAAAGCGTTGTGGCAACAACTGCCATTGTTAAAACGATTTGTTAATGAAATTGCCCACACCCTCAGTCTCAGCGAGACTACAGGTAAATCAACTGACAGGCATCATGTTAAAACCTCTCAGCTAGAGCACAAGATTCGTGAAGTATTACATGAAGTACGAAATCCACTGAGCATAATGAACAACTACCTTGGCATTCTCAGTTATAAGCTGGAAAGTGATAAACCCGCGCAGGAAGATGTACAGACCATCAAATCAGAAATTGAGCGCATCAGCCAGATTCTAGACGGACTCACCGAAACCGAAGTGCCAACTAATGAAACCTCACCGGTAGACATTAACGCCATCATTACTGAACTTAGCAATGTCTTCCAGACTTCACTATTAGCCGATAAAAATATTCAAATTTCGCTCGACCTGGATGAGCATATTCACACCCTGAAAAGCAATAGCAATGCCCTCAAACAGATTTACACCAATTTAGTTAAAAATGCTGTTGAGGCGCTACCTGCAAACGGTCAACTTATGGTCTACACTCAAGATAATGTCAATGTTGATGGCAAAGAGCACATTGAACTCTCTGTCGCTGACGATGGACCAGGCATGGATACCGAGACCCTGTCACAGCTATTTTCACCTATGGTCTCCACCAAGGGTGCTGATCACGCAGGACTGGGACTGACCATTGTCAAAAACCTGGTCAATGGACTGCAAGGATCAATCAGTTGTAGAAGCAGTGACAAGGGCACGGGGTTTTACATCCTGTTCCCCAAGTGATGAAGGGAAAGCCAAACAGTAAAAACGCACACTCTGGAACGTGCTAATTATAATAATAAGATAAAAGTTGGGCGACTTTTACACCACAGAGTGAAAAGATGAGCATTAATGAGCAAAAAATCCTAATCGTCGACGATGATCCCATCATCCTCAAAAGTTTAAAAGATTTACTTACTATCAGGGGTTTCAACCCGAACACCGCTATCGGTGGACAGGAGGCCATCTGCCAGCTTGATCAGAACGACTATGACCTGGTGCTGCTGGATTTACGCATGCCATATGTCAACGGACACGATGTGATGGCACATATCAATAACCAGCAAATCGACACCTCCGTTATTATCGTTAGTGGAGAAACCTCATTTGAAGCGGCAAAAAATGCCTGCACACAGGGCGCATATGACTTCTTACGCAAACCCTATGCCACTGATGAATTAATCATTACCGTCAATAACGCATTAAAAGAAAAGCGCCTGCAAAAACAGAATATATTAATACAACGACAACTATCAGATTCTGAACGCCTGCATCGTTATATTGTAGACACCTCTCCTGATATAATTTACATCCTGGACCAGGACGGTTATTTCACTTTTATCAATGAACGCATTGAAAGCCTGTTAGGTTTCAGCAAAGAAGATGTGATTGGAAAACATTATTCCTTCCTGATCCACCACGATGATATGCAACAGGCAAAATATGTTTTCAATGAGCGCCGCATCGGGAAACGTGCGACTAAAAATATCGAATTACGACTAAAATGCAAAGATAATGGCAGTTCCCGCCACTTTGCTAGTCGCACATTACAGATTGAACTTAGCGCAATGGGAATGTATTCCGGCAACCGCGAACAAAACAGCGATTTCACCGGCACCTATGGCGTTGCCCGTGATGTTACCGAACGTAAAATTGCAGAAGAAACCATTAACTTCCAGGCCTACCACGACCTGTTAACCAAACTGCCAAACCGGGCACTGCTGCGGGACCGCCTGAGCCTGGCCATTAGTCAGGCCAAACGTGATGGAGAAAGCCTTGCCGTCATGTTCCTCGACCTTGACCGCTTTAAAAACATCAATGATAGCCTGGGACATATGGTTGGCGACGAATTATTGCAACAGGTAAGCGTACGGCTAAAAGAATGCATACGTGCGGGTGATACCTTAGCGCGATTCGGCGGCGATGAATTCACCTTGATGCTGCCAAATCTTCACCATGGACGCGAAGATGCAAGCAGACTTGCCGACAAAATCATCGGCACACTAAAACAACCTTTTATCATTGAGGGTCACGAATTATATGTCAGCGCCAGTATCGGCATCGCCTTATATCCACAAGACGGAACCCATATTAACGGCCTGATCGAACATGCTGATGTTGCCATGTACCACGTAAAAGGTCAGGGCAAAAATGGTTACCAGTTTTATTCAAATGAAATGAATGAGCCCTACATTGAAAACCTTTCATTAGATACTGGCATTCACAAAGCACTGGATAACGATGAATTTAAGCTGGTTTATCAACCACAGATCAATTTAAGCAGCGGTGAAATCATCGGTGTTGAAGCACTATTACGCTGGCAACACCCGGAGCACGGCACTATATCCCCCGCTGATTTTATACCTTTTGCGGAAGAAAGCGGCTTAATTGTTGATATCGGCAAATGGGTGATAAAAGCTGCCTGCGCTGAACTCAATCACTGGCGAATGGATGGCCTGCCCGAAATAAGAATGTCGATAAATATTTCTGCACGCCAGTTAATAGAAGACGACATAGTCAACGATATCCTCGATACCATAAAAGGTTACAACATACCGGGACAAAACATAGAGCTTGAGATAACAGAAAATGCCATTATGGATGACATGGATAGCGTCATTCGCAAACTCAAAGAATTAACCAGTCACGGTATCGCCATTGCTATTGATGACTTCGGCACCGGTTACTCATCACTCAGTTACCTGCACAAATTACCGATCCAAACCCTCAAAATTGACCGTACCTTCATCAAAGAAAGTCGCATCAACAAAGGTGACAACACCATCATCAATACCATTGTCGCGATGGCAAAGGGGCTGAATTTAAATGTCATCGCTGAAGGCGTGGAAACCCAGGCACAACTGGATTATCTGCGTGAAATAGAATGCAACGAAGCACAGGGGTTTCTCTTTGGAAAACCCTTACCACCGGACGTGATTTCACAATTACTGATACAGGAACCCTATGCCGCACCAGGCAACCAAAGCAGGTCAACTAAAGGCACGCACTGGCACCACTAAAACCATTTAGTCCACAAATGAACACAGATATCTTTTAGCTTTCGCCTGCGGCGAAGCTAACAATAAGCGTTTTTATCTGTGTTCATTTGCGTTCATCTGTGGACAATTTTTCTAGTCTTTTCCAGCTTTCATGCTTTGCCAACAATTCCAGCGCCTGCGCCAGTAATTCTTTTCCCGGTGACATGCGGTGCCAGGTTGATGCTCCCGATGGGTGCGGTAATGGAATCATATCGAGGTCAACACCGTTGATATTCTGCTGGATTTTTTTACCAATCACATCGACCAGTTTATTGACCGGTAAATACTGAGATATCGCCAGTTTACCCACCGGCAAAATCAGCTTGGGTTGCAATAGCTCTATCTCTTTATTTATCCACTGTGAACAGGCTGCTATTTCTTTTTTATCCGGCACCCGGTCGCCACCTTTCGGGTTTTTACCTGGAAAACAACGACACACCGCCGAGATATAAACCTGCCGGCGAAAATCATCCTCAGCAACACCAATCGACTCAAACCATTTAAACAGGGTTTTACCGGCTGTCCACGCAAAAGGCCGCCCTAAGCCCCCTTCCTTATCACCCAGTGCCTGGCCAACCAGCAAAATCTCTGAGTGTACAGCCTGACCGGTGATTACCGGCGGAACCATATCCGGGCACAAACGACACTGGCTTAATTCTGCCTGGTGCAGCTCAATCAAATCTGTCTTTTTCACTATCCATCCTGAGTATTCAAGCTATGATGTATATCATTATAAAATAAGCCCGAGTCGGTTAATATCTATATGTAATGCCTGCAGGCGTTGAGCCATTCGCTATATTATTTCAGGATCTCTGCCTCAGGTCGAGATGACAACTAAACAAAACAGCAATGACCTTTTTACCATGATGAAATTTATTCAAACCTTATTATCACTTTTACTATTTATCAGCATACCGGTTTATGCCGATATTATGCTATTAATTCATGGTTACCTGGGCGATGCTAATTCATGGGAACAGTCGGGTATTAACAGTGAATTAGACCAGCAGGGCTGGACGCGTGCCGGTGTATTCCAGGGCAGCGTACTCGGTCCACAGTTATTTGTTACAGAAAACAATAATGCAAAAAATCAGGTTTATGTTGCCACACTGCCATCAATGGCCCCGGTCATGATGCAGGCAGATACTTTAAAAAATATTATTGATGTTATTCGACAGCAGCATAATAACGAAGAAATCATTCTGGTCGGCCATTCTGCCGGCGGTGTGGTTGCCCGCATGGCGCTGATACGGCATCAACTGCAAAATATAAAAGCGCTGATCACCATAGCAAGCACTCATATTGGCACCGGGCGTGCCGATCAGGCTTTAGATGTTACCGCCAATCACGGGCCATTTAATATGGTAAAAAGTTTTGTCGGTGGCAGTGATTACGACGCACTTAAGCATTCACGCGACTTAATGGTTGATTTAAGACACCCGCAACCTGGCAACCTGCTTTACTGGTTGAACAGTCAGCCGCACCCTGATATTCATTATGCCTCTATCATCCGTTTAAACAACAGCGGACAAACCGGTGATTATTTTGTGCCGGGATTTAGCCAGAACATGAACAATGTTCCGGCATTACAGGGACGCTCATCAACCTTTACCACACCCAGTTCGCACTTTTTAATACACCAGGATGCAGACACCATTATTTCGATTATCGAACACTTTAAATAAGTAAGATGAAAACAGCGCTTAACAAAGTAAAACCAGGTGTCCTTCGTGCCTCTGTGATAAATCACTTTTATTGAAGCAGTTGCAAAAACCCCATCAAAATCAGTACAATACTATAGAGCACCACTACTAATTCATGAATTAACAAATGAGCAAAAATTCCTGCTGTGTCTATTTAGGTGACAAACTCGCTGCTTACGGCTTTGGTGACGAGCACCCTTTTGGACCGCAGCGGCATCATGTGTTCGAGCAGGCGTTCTACCATCAGCAACTTGATCAAGTTGTCGACATTCTTTCACCCGTTAAAACAAACCAGCAAATTTTAGAATTATTTCACAGTCACGAATACATTAAAAAAGTCATTGAGCAGTCTAAGTTTGGTATTGGCTATCTTGATAATGGTGACACTCCCGCTTTTACCGGTATGTTCGAAGCCGCCTGTTATGTCGCCGGAAGCGTAGTTGACGCCATTGACCAGTTAATGGCTGGACACTATAAAACAGCCTTTATTCCTATTGCCGGACTGCATCATGCACGCCGGCATATTGCAGCCGGCTTTTGTGTTGTTAATGATTGCGGCATCGCAATAGAAACCTTATTTCAAAAATATAATTTACAGCGCGTCGCTTATGTTGACATCGATGCGCATCATGGCGATGGCGTGTTCTACAGTTTTGAAGATGAGCCGCGTTTAATTTTTATTGATATGCACGAAGATGGCCGATTTTTATACCCCGGCACAGGGGCGATTACTGAAACGGGTACAGGCATCGCAGCCGGTAAAAAACTCAACATCCCGATGCCGCCACAGTCAGATGATGAACTGTTCTTCAAAATGTGGTCACATGTAGAAAAGTTTTTAGAAAAATACCAGCCTGAATTCATCTTGTTTCAATGCGGCGCCGACAGTATAAAAGGCGACCCTATCACAGACATGGAATATTCAGAAAAAGCACATGCTTATGCAACGAAACGCTTATGTGAAATTGCAGAGAAACATTGTGGCGGCAAACTGCTCGCCATGGGAGGTGGTGGTTACAACCACGAAAACATCGCCAAAACCTGGACAGCAGTTGTTAATGAACTAGCCACATAAATATACATAAGTCAGCTTTTCATCTATCTAACAATGCCAAATATGGGTGTCGGCTGTGGACACTTATTGCTCATTCAAAAAACTTAAAACATTAGTCCGCGAAGAACGCGAAATACGCAAAAAAAGCATAAAACTTTATTATTTTTTGTATTTTTGTAGGTCGGGTTACGCTATAGCTAACCCGACCTACGGTCTGAAATTTAAAAAGGTTTTTATTTGCGTCTTTCGCGTTCTTCGCGGACTAATGTTTTTGATCTTGGATGGGCGTTAATGGCCGAAATCACTCATTCACCGGGTAAATCTGCACGAAATAAATATACTTATTTTAGCTGATGATATTCTGGTATTTCTCTGCGACTCAATCTTTTTTTAAATTCAGCGTAAACACATCACCCATCGCCTGGCGCATTTGTTTTATTGTTAAATGCCTGTCATCCATCACATCTTCCCAGTGCTGGCATGTAATGCGATACACATCTTTTTGTTTCTCCGAATTTAAATACATCAAGGTCGCATAATTAAACATG
>Ga0164315_10002847_pt1 | contig 13332 bp, 12 predicted proteins | sample GuaBasSedimGuay6_FD_113737 | JGI IMG/M metagenome (GOLD analysis project Ga0164315, IMG submission 113737) | Subseafloor sediment microbial communities from Guaymas Basin, Gulf of California, Mexico - Guay6, Core 4569-2, 0-3 cm | ecosystem: Environmental > Aquatic > Marine > Hydrothermal vents... | reverse complement strand
TCATCGTGGGGCGATTATTACGTACGTCATCCGACATAGAGGGTGCCTTCCGGGTGAAAAACTGGATCGTAGGTCATATGGCGGATTGTATCAGGATCATTTGCCGTCAAGATTGTTGCCTTCGATGAACACCTGAGAAGATACGTGAGAATTTCCGAAAACAGCATAAAAGTATGGGATCCCATTGTTCGAATTGGGCACTGGACCCTCGTGATAGCGTTTTTCACAGCGTACTTCACGGAAGATGACCTCCTGACGTTACACGTCTGGGCGGGCTACATCATTGGCGCTGTAGTGTGTTTTCGCCTGATCTGGGGCTTCGTCGGCGGCCAACACGCTCGATTCACAGACTTCGTTCGTTCACCGGTGGCCGCATATAAATATGTGGCTGACCTTGTCAGAAAACGGGGCAAGCGCTACATCGGGCACAACCCGGCTGGTGGCATGATGATCCTGTTTCTGCTGGTCTTTTTGCTGATCACTGTTTTCTCAGGCGTTGTGTTGTACGGCATGGAGGAGAGTGCCGGACCACTGGCAGCGCTGGTCGCTGAATACACGGACAGCGAGGATTTATGGGAAGAAATTCATGAAGTTTTTGCCAACCTGACTTTACTACTGGTCGTCATGCACGTCGCAGGTGTGCTGGTGTCCGGTCGCGTTCACGGGGAAAACCTCGTCAAGGCGATGCTGACCGGGCGGAAGAAGGCCGAATGATGATGGGCAATCGAGCGCACAATCAACGCCGGTTTCGGCGCGCCCTGGCTTGTAGCATGTTGTTGATTGTCACATCCGCTTCGGCGGTGACATTGCCGAGCCATGAGCATGTTGCACTTCCCGTAGATGACGCACTTACGCTCTCCGCAGCGATAGATATCGCGTACGCACGCTATCCAACAACCGCAGAGATTCTGGCCCGAACTGAGCAGGCAGATGCCTGGACAGATCGTGGCAGTAGCTGGCTCGCCGACCGGCCGTCTCTCATGCTGCGCTATCAAAGTGACCGTTGGGGGTCGGATAACGGTTTGTATGAATACGAGGCCGGGATAGTGCTGCCACTCTGGAGTTGGGGTGGGCGTAGTGCCGTACAAATGCTGGGTGAGACAATGTCACTGGAGTCCGCTGCCGCCGAGCTGGCTGTGCGCTGGGAGGTTGCGGGCCTCTTGCGGAGCGCCTTGTGGAACATAGCGCTGGCAGAGAACGACCACGAACTGGCCGAGCAAGCACTGGAAACTGCACAACGTCTGACCACATCGGTCAAGCGACGTTATGAACTCGGTGATGTCGCCATGATTGATGTGCTGCATGCCGAGTCTTTTTATCTCGAGGCACAAACCAAACTCATTGAAGTTACTGCGATGCTACTTGATGCGGAACGAGTCTATCGAAGTGTCACAGGCATGGAGCGACGTCCTCCGTTTTCAGGAGAGATAATCAGTGCACTCTACGATGTTGAATCCGATCATCCGGCCCTGGCGTTTGCCAACGCAGAAGTCCGGCGTGCCGAGGCCGGCCTGATCGTCGCAGAGGAGACCGCAGCGACCGGAACAAGTTTGTTGGTCGGTGCTCGCAGAGAAAGCCCGGCACTTGGAGATTTCTACGACGATAGTATCGGCATCACCCTGAGTATTCCGTTCGGTGGATCCTCCAGCCGGAAGACCAAAATCAGTGTCGCATCAAGAGCGGCAGCAAGAGCTCGCGCTGCCCAGGCCGAACAAGTGCGTGCACTGACTATGGCGTTACACGAAGCGGCACACAGTCTCAATGTGGTCCGCGAAAATATGGCGACCGCTACAGAACGAATGAAGCTGGTCGACCGGCACCAGGTGATGGGGCTCAGCGCCTACGAAAAAGGTGAACTGGATCTCTTTGATCTCTTGAAATTGCAGGCCACCGCACTCGATGCCAAACGTCAGGTGACGCGACTGATTATTGATGAGAAACGGCAGGCCGCACTCTATAACCAAGCTGTAGGAATCCTTCCATGATACGAAAAAAACCCCTGATTGTTGGCGTACTACTAACACTGGTCATTGGTGTAGCGGCGGCCGACGAAATCGTAGTTGCAGCGGATGAGGTAACGAACCTTGGCATCCAGCTGGCGACACCGCAAAAAGCGCTGGCGACCACTGCCATGGAGGCGACAGCACATGTCGCGATACCACCCATGGGTGACGTTTTCGTCAGTGCACCACAGGCCGGGCTGCTTGTGCGTCTTAATGTTGCCATTGGAGATGAGGTTTCCCAGGGCCAGGCAATTGCAGAGCTGCAAGGCCCAGAGTTTCTTGCGCTGCAACGAGAATTTCTGGATGCGCTCAATACGAATCTTCTTGCGCAAGACAACTATGCCCGGGACAAGCAACTACATGACGAGGGCATCATCTCCGGGCGGCGCCTGCAGGAAACTACAACTCGCGCGAGAATCGCGACTACCGGAATCAACGAGCACCGGCAACTATTGAAATTCGCCGGACTCACCGACCGCGAAATTCGTGCGCTGGAAACAAAGCAGCTTCTTTTGCAAACGCTAACCATTCGCGCACCTATTGATGGTGTCGTTCTTGATCGAATGGCGATCGCCGGCGAGCGAGTCGACCGCATGTCACCGGTCTACCGGATCGCCGATTTATCCGTGCTGTGGCTTGAAATAGCCGTTCCCCGCGAGAAGCTTGCCGCGGTCAGGACTGGCATGAATGTAGCGATCGCCGGTTATCCGCTCGACTCGCCGGCTCAGGTGACGAGTATTGCCAAATCGATCGATCCTGCTACGCAAGCAATTACTGTGCGGGCAATCCTGAGTGAAGCGGGTCACGGATTGAGTCCGGGCGAGTTCGTCTCGGTCAAGATCGTTGCAGATAGCGCCGCTACGTCGGACAGGCCTCTCTGGGTGGTTCCTGCCGGGGCGGTTACCAGAAGGGACGAGAAGCACTATGTATTCATTCGTACATTGAGTGGCTTCAATACCTGTGAAGTGCTTGTCGTGAATGCAGATTCCAGGAGTGTCACCCTTAGCGCCGACATCGACTCTGATACCAGTATTGCCATCAGTGGTGTTTCGGCCTTGAAGGCGTTGTGGTCCTCACAAGGTGACCCGGGCTAGTGATGTCAAAATTAATACAATTCGCGCTAACGCAGCGCGTGCTGATCATGCTGGCAACAATGTTGCTTGCCGGTTTCGGTTACTACGCGTTCAAGCAATTGCCGATTGATGCTTTCCCGGACGTGTCGCCAACACAGGTGAAGATCATCGTGAAGGCACCCGGTATGACGCCGGAAGAGGTGGAAAACCAGATCACCGCACCGATTGAACTGGAGCTGCTCGGTATTCCGAAACAAGTGATGCTGCGTTCGATCGCCAAATATGCATTGTCCGACATAACTGTCGACTTCGCCGAGGGCACCGATATTTACTGGGCCAGGCAGCAGGTCGCCGAGCGGTTAAGTGCGGCATGGGACAACCTGCCAACAGATATTGAGGGTGGCATTGCGCCGATGACGACACCTCTTGGTGAAATGTTCATGTTCACCGTGGAGGGCGATATCAGCCTGACCGAACGCCGCACCATACTGGACTGGATAATACGACCGGCGTTGCGAACCGTGCCGGGCGTGGCTGATGTCAACTCACTCGGCGGATACGTTCGCAGCTTTGAAGTAATGCCGGACCCGTATCGCATGGCGGCACGCGGCGTTAATCCTTTGCTGCTGGGCGAAGCACTGGCAGCGAATAATCGCAACGACGGTGCCGGACGGATGAGCGAGGGTGAAGAAGCCCTGCTGGTTCGATCCGAAGGCCGGATTAAGACGCTCGATGACGTGCGCCAGATTGTCGTCAGGGTTGAGAAGGGTACGCCCATCAGGGTCAGTGATGTCGCCACAGTCAAAATCGGTGCGATAACGCGGTATGGCGCCGTAACCCAGGACGGCGAGAGCGAAGCGGTTGAAGGGCTTGTGCTTGGGCTCCGCGGCGCAAATGCGCGCGAAGTCGTAGCCGGTGTGCGCCAGAAGCTGGACGATATCGCGACCGCGTTACCACAGGGCGTGACGATCGACGTCTTTTATGATCGCGGCGATCTCGTGAACCGTGCAGTCAGTACAGTGGCAAAAGCGCTGGCTGAGGCAACCATATTGGTCGTAATTTTACTGGTACTGTTTCTTGGCGATCTGCGTGCATCCCTGTCGGTTGCCATGGTCCTTCCATTGGCTGCGCTTGCGACTTTTATTTTGATGCGACAGTTCGGGATGTCGGCGAACCTGATGAGCCTGGGCGGGCTGGCAATCGCTATCGGAATGCTGGTTGATGCTGCGGTCGTGATCGTCGAAAACATCACAACGCATCTAAGCGAATGGCAAAAAGATAAACGTTTGCCACGCCTGCATATTATTTACAGGGCAGTCCGTGAAGTATCTGTACCAGTCGCATCCGGCATCGGCATTATCATCATCGTATTTTTTCCGCTCCTGACTTTGCAGGGGCTGGAGGGAAAACTATTTACTCCGGTCGCGCTGACTATTGTCTTTGCACTCGCAGCCTCGTTGGTGTTGTCGCTGACGATGATCCCGGTGCTTTCTTCCTTTCTCCTGACACGTGTCTCACATGAAGAGCCGTGGTTGCCACGCAAACTGCAGGCGCTGTACATACCAGCACTGCGCTGGTGCCTCGATCATACGAAATGGATGGCAATCGGAGCTATAGCGAGTCTTGTCCTGACTGCTGGCGTCTATTTGCTGATTGGCAAGAGCTTTATGCCAACGATGGATGAGGGAGACATTATCGTGCAGCTGGAAAAGCTGCCCTCGATCACGCTGGATAAGTCGATTGATCTTGATTTGCGTGTGCAAAAAGCGATTCTTGCGCAGGTCCCGGAGGTTGATCGAATAGTGGCGCGTGTTGGTTCCGATGAGATCGGCATGGATCCCATGGGCCTGAATGAGACGGACATTTTCATGGTGCTACAGCCGAAGTCGGAGTGGCGCATGGATAGTAAGGAAGAACTTATAGAGGAAATCCGCGTCGTCCTGGAAAAATTCCCGGGTATTGCGTACGGCTTCACACAACCAATCGAAATGCGGGTGTCGGAGATGCTCACAGGTGTGCGTGGCGACGTGGCGGTGAAACTATTCGGCCCCGAGCTTGATTCGCTGAACCAGTACGCTGCAGAAATCGCCGACGTTTTGCGAACAGTCCCTGGCAGTGAGGATGTTTTCGCCAGTCAGAACGATGGAGTCCAGTATTACGAACTCGATATCGACCGGCTTGCGGCCGGTCGACTGGGGATGGATGTTTTAAGTATTCAACGAATACTTCGGACGCAACTGGAGGGCTTGCAGTTGGGAATCGTACAAGAGGGATCGCGCCGCACGCCACTTCTGATGCGGGCGGATGCTACGGTCGGCGCTTCACCGGCTACCTTTTCGACCATGCCGATCGCATTGGCAGGCGGTATCAGTGTGCCGCTGGGTAGTCTCGCGAAGATTCGGCATGTGGAGGGTGTAGTGGCTGTCGCGCGCGAGCGTGGTCAACGCTACACGGTGGTTAGAACAAATGTTGCCGGTCGTGATCTCGTGGGATTCGTCGAAGAAGCCAGAAGTGCTGTTTCGTCTGCCATAGACCTGCCTGCAGGTTATTACGTTGAATGGGGTGGCCAGTTCGAAAATCAACAGCGAGCAGCAGCTCGATTGGCGCTTGTCGTGCCAGTCTCAATCGGGCTGATCTTTCTCCTGCTTTTTTCAACATTCGGCTCGGTGCGGCAAGCCTTACTGGTCCTGACGAATATCCCGTTCGCGTTGATCGGTGGGGTCTTCGCACTATGGCTGACCGGTGAGTATCTGTCAGTACCGGCGTCCGTTGGCTTTATTGCACTACTGGGCATTGCCGTACTAAACGGCGTGGTAATGGTCTCCTATTTCAACCAGCTGAAAGCGCGTGGACTGTCCATGTCTGAGTTGGTGATCCAGGGGGCGAAACGCCGCCTGCGGCCGGTGCTAATGACGGCAAGTATCGCTGCGTTTGGACTCGTGCCATTGCTGTTCGCATCAGGGCCTGGCTCTGAAATCCAGCGTCCACTTGCGATCGTCGTTATCGGCGGGCTCATTACAGCGACATTGCTGACACTGTTCATCTTGCCAATCCTGTACCGCCGGTTTGGCGGAGGAGAAACCGTAGCATGATAGAAATGAATAATACCGAAGCACTGGTTACTCTGAATGTGCCGCCCGACCTTGAGGAACCAATCGTCGATTGGCTATTGGCAAGAGAAGGCGGCACAGGCTTCACGAGTTTTCCGGTTTACGGCCATAGCACAAGTCATGCAGGCCTCAGTCCGACTGAGCAGGTTACTGGCCGGCAGCGCCGGCAGCAATTTCAAATTCAGATTCGGGCCGATAATGTAAACGAGTTTATCGACAATGTTCGGCAGTCATTCGGAGCCGCAGGCATACACTATTGGGTGTTACCTCTGACTCTGGGTGGAAACCTGGCATCAGCTATTTAGCTGATGCCTTTTTCCTGGTTACCTTTTTCTTCTTCGCCGGTTTCTTTCTGGCGACGGGTTTCTTCGCCGCCTTCTTCTTGGTTGCTTTCTTTTTCGCTACCTTCTTCTTCTTTTTACCTGCCTTTTTCTTCGGTCCTGCTTTCTTCGACAGCTCCCGCTGGATACTCGCCAGCGCCCGGTCTATCTTCAGGGCGTGCGCAAGATGATTGCGGGCATTGGTAAGGTCATCCATCACGGGCGAAAGGTCTTTGCGCAGCTGCTTCGCGTCATCTTTTGCACCATCAACCATTTTTTCCAGATTGCGAACCTGCTTTTTGAGCTCCCGCTGGGCTTTGGTTGCGGTCGTGTTCGCAAGTCGCTCCGTCTTCTTCTGTAGCTGAAGGGCGGTCCGCTTGGCACGCGTATTAGCCTTGACGAGTTCTTTCCTGAGGCGCTTGCGCTGCCGGTCCAGCTCTTTCGTGGCGCGCGTTGCGGTAGTCAGGAATTGTTTCTTTGTTTTCTGAACGGTTTTTTCAAGCTCCGTTAGTTCTTTGCTCACAGCCTTGATCCTCTGAAAAATAAATGGGTTTCGAAGCAGACACTAACAGGATTCGATACCTAATGGTGTAAGGGATAGTCACAGCTAACCTTTAAGCGAGCGAACGCAATATCCTGTGTTGGCAATCCTGCTATTGGAGGAGTCAGTAGCGCGATTATATATACTGTCGCTGTGTAGCAATGAGAGGGGTTGGGTAATGGCTGGAGTCAATGGGCGTGTCGCGCTGGTTACTGGTGCTGGTCGTGGGATCGGGCGTGCAACTGCCGAACTGTTGGCATCACGTGGAGCTCGTGTCGTCGCGGTCGCGCGTACTGAGCAGGAGCTGGCAGCGTTAGGTCTGGAGTATGTAGTCGCTGATCTTGGCACGCCGGAAGGCTGCGCCATGGCGGTCACTGAGGCTGAACAGCGATTCGGCTCGATTGAGATTTTCGTTTGCAACCATGGCATCGGCTCGGCGCATGAGCGGGTGATATGGGAACAGGATCCGGCGGTCTGGAGTGAGACGATGCGGGTTAACCTGGATGGACCGTTCCATCTCTCACGATTGTTGCTGCCGGGAATGATAGAGCGTAAGTACGGACGCGTGGTCTACACGAGTTCTACGGCTGGCGAGGTCGCGGAGTTTGCGGGCAGTGCGTACAACAGCTCCAAGCACGGGTTGCTCGGTTTGATGCGTTCGGTTGCACTGGATGCTGGCCCGCATGGCATCACCTCCAACGCCGTGCTGCCAGGGTGGGTGCGGACTGAAATGGCCGAATGCTCAGCGAAAAGCGAGGCAGCGGAGCGTGGCATCTCGACTGATCAGGTTTGGGAAGAACGCGCGGCAATGTATCCGCCGGGCCGTGTTGCGACACCTCAGGAAGTTGCCGAGATGATTGCGTTCCTTGCATCCGAGGAATCGAGTGGCGTTAGTGGCGAGGCGATTAGGGTCGCACTTGGGAGCATCTGGTAGAAAGATTAGGGCACGCGCAATCTCATGCGTCGCGTTCCAGTGCTACATGTATATTTTTCAGAATCCTTTGCCAATCGTCACACCTAAAACGAGAGCGGTGTCTCCGTCTATGAAGTCAATATCCAGTTGGGGCGAGACCTCCCATCGTCCAACCTCAAAGGCATATTCTGCGCCGACGCGCCAAAGGCTTTCATTACCCAGATCACCATCTTCGATTCCGGGCCCGACATAAGCTTTCCAGCGCCCGCTGTGATAAGCGAAGGGCATGGCGTACACGGTTGTGTCGACATCGCCAAAAGTGTGTTCAGCCAGTACACCAATACCGAATGACCTGTTGAGGCGGTATTCGTACTCAATGCCGAGTGCAAGACCGGATTCTCTTCGATCCTCGGATGTCAGGCCGATAAACAATGCCAAATAGTTTGAGTGGAGTTCTTCATGATGCTCGGGTTCTTCGGCCAAGGCCGGCGCCGATAGATACGGCACTAGTATAAAGGTTGCAACAACTAATGAAGGGAACCGGATTTTGTCTATCATGATTTCTTGACTCACTCGCATCATCTACACATGTCATGGTCGCACATATAGCAACTCCGCCCCGCACCAATTGAGCGAATTATTTGAAGTCGTTAAAAGGAGAAAAGGCGCCGGATTCATCAAGGCCGCACTTGGCAGCTTCTGCTAGGAAAAAGCATCCGTTGTTAATGTCAAATCAGACAACGCCAGGTCGCCTCGATGTGCGCAGACGAATTTTGACTGTGCTCATCCGTACTCGACATGCTCATGATATGGACTCAATTGGAGATGAGAGCCGCAAAAACTACTACACTCTGTGTAATGACCAGTAAGTTCGACAAAGAGCTCGGGCTCGACAGCGCAATCACGCGACGTGATTTCGTTTATGGATCAACCTTGCTCGTCGGGGGTGCGCTGGTCGGTTGCGGTAAGAGTGAAGATGCCACGTCTGCCGCGCCAGGTGATTTCAACTTCGACGTTGGCGATAGCTGGTACGGCCCGGGCGGTGTCGGCGATTACGCAAGTTCGCACGGCAACACTCCCGACCTGATTCAAACTGCGCACCAGATCCGCGCAGGACGATTCGATAAAGTGTCTGCACGCGCGATCGATTCCGGCGAGGAGTACGACCTGGTAATCGTCGGCGGTGGCTTTGCCGGCTTGTCTGCGGCACATCACTTTAACCGGTTGAATCCTTCTGGTCGCGCGTTAATTCTTGATAACCACCCTATATTCGGCGGCGAAGCGAAACGTAACGATTTCGAAGTCAATGGAGTGCATATTTCAGGACCGCAGGGCTCCAACGATTGCGCTATCCAGGCTGCAACTGGCGACCCTGATGATTACTTTTCGGCTTTGAACATTCCCAGAGAGTTTCAATATAAGGAACCGGGTGGATCTGCGGCCGGCATGCGCATTGCACAAGACAATTATGAATACCTGCATTGGCATGAGGACAAATTCGATGTAGGCCATTTCTTTCGCGGCGCAGACAAACCCTGGGTCAAAGACGTCTGGAAGTCCGGGTTGGCCACGACGCCATGGAGCGATGAGGTACGCCAGGCATTTGCACGAGTCCGCACTATTGAGACAGAGGACAAGGCGGGTCGGGACACCAATCGATGGCTTGATTCGATGACAATGAAGTCGTATTTCGAAAATGAGCTGGGTTTGCCGCCAGAAGTATCGTCGTTCTACGACCCGATCATGGCAAGCATCATCGGACTCGGTTGTGACGCCATCAGTGCGTATTGGGGTCTGTATTTCCAGTTGCCCGGATTCAAGAACCCCGACCGATACAACGACATAATGTTGCACAGTTTTCCAGGCGGCAATGCGGGTATTGCACGACACTTCGTCAAGCAACTGATACCCGATGCGATTGATGGCTCCACGTTCGAGAACGTGATATTTGGCAAGATCGCGTTTGACGAGTTGGATCGGGTTGGCAAACCTGTTCGCATTCGACTTAATTCGACTGCAGTGCGTGTCGAGCACGAGGGAAAAACTCAGGATGCCGAGCGGGTTCGCATTACCTATGCCAGGGATGGTCAGCTGCATCAGTTACGGGCTAAGGCCGTCGTCATGGCATCAGGCGGCTGGGTGAATCGACATGTGATCAGAGATCTGCCAGATGAATATCGCCGAGCGTACGAATCATTCGCACACTCACCTGTGCTCGTCGCTAATGTTGCCCTGACAAACTGGCGCTTTCTGGAACGTCTCGGTGTTTCTGCTGCAATTTGGTCAGGCGGATTCGGCTTCACCTGCAACATCCGGCGACCTATGATCGTTGGTGGCAAATCGCAGCCGTTGCACCCCGACGAACCCATCGTGTTGACGTTTTACGCACCAATATACAAGCCCGGGCTTGGACGAAAAGAGCAGGGAATTGCAGGGCGCGCAGAACTGCTGGGCACTTCATTTGCCGATTACGAGCGGCAAATTCGTGAACAAATGATGACAATGTTTTCTGCCAGCGGCTTTGACCCGGCGAAAGACATCGCCGGGATCATCCTCAATCGCTGGGGACACGCCTACACTAACCCTGGTCCTGGCTTTCGCTTTGGCGTAAACGACAATCCCGCACCACCGGACGTAATACGCGAACCATTCGGCCGTATTGCGATCGGTCATTCGGAATTGCGCGGTCATCAATACTGGTCCGGTGCCGCTGGCGAAGGTCGTCGTGCGGTCGAGGCGCTGCTGGATCTGCATTTCTAAATCGTATTTCGGAAAACCTTGCAAAAACAAAGACTTAAAATTCTCGTTTTACACATGCATTATTTCAGGTGAGAAACTGGCGAGCCGATTTGTGGTCAAATACAAGTATGAGAAGACTTGCAGTTCTATTGATTGCCGGCATTTGTGCCAGTTCCTCATCGGCCGGCGAAGTGTTCACCTGGACTGACGACGAGGGTGTGGTGCATTACAGCCAGTGGGCACCGAAAGACACCACCACTGTGACCACGCTAAGAACTGTCTCCAGAAACCCTGCGGATTACGATCCCGGAGCGGATCCGTACTCGATACAGAACCAGGCTGCGCGAGTGAACAAGACGTGGAGCAAAATCGAGGAACGCAATGCCGAATTGAGGAAGCGTCGCCAGGAAGAGGAAGAGCGTCTGGCACGCATGCAACCACCGGTATATCAATACCCGTATGATCCCTACAGTTTCTACCGGGCACCTTTGCGGCGGCCGATTTATCGACCGGTTCACCCGATCTACCCGGTACACCCGATTCAGCCGATATATCCCGGGCCTGTTCGACCACACCAGCCAAACATTCATGCCCGGCAGATTGCGGCGATGAGCGTGTTGAACCGTCGACCCAATTATCGGCGACCGTATAGTTCGGTAACCGGCGTTTCGCAACGGGCGACTATCCATCGGAGCATGCCAGGAAACTAGGGACACCGATCGACGTTGAACGGGAAGTCATGTCTCCCCTGCGGGGTTCACTCCAGGAACTTCAATCCAGCAAAATTATCCACTGTTCGCGGCGCAGTCTTTGCATTTGCTTAATGATCCAGCTCTGTCTCTCACGGACGTATGGGGTCGGATTATCAACCCGTAACTGCTTTGGATTTGGTAAAACTGCGGCAAGCAGTGCCGCTTCAGCATCGTTCAGATCGGCGGACGATTTTTCGAAAAATACTTCGCTCGCCGCGCCAACACCATAAATACCTGGCCCGAACTCGGCGATATTCACGTATATCTCAAGAATGCGTTTCTTTGACCATGTCACCTCAATCAAAACCGTAAAATACGCTTCAATACCCTTGCGCAGAAAACTCTTGCCGGACCACAAGTACATATTCTTGGCAACCTGCTGCGTAATTGTGGATGCGCCTCGAAGGGAACCACCGTCGCTAAAATCCTCTACGGAATCACGAATGGACTTGACGTCAAGCCCAAAGTGACTTGCGAACTTCTGATCCTCCGACGCCACAACCGCTATCGGAGTGGCGACACCTGCATCTCTCCATGCGACCCACTCATACAGCACAGGAATTCTGCCACTATTGTCCTGCAGCATGAACGCAGTCGTTGGTGGATTAATCCAGCGAAATGGCAATACCATCGATATACTAAGAACGAAAATCAGGAACCCGAATACGAGTAGCCAGCGACGGGCCCGCTTCAGTAACCCGGGTTTTTTCCTATTTTTTCGCCGGCGTCGTGGAGGGTGGCCCCGACCAATTCGGTCTGACAGAAATGCTCGCATAACCTCTTATTGATATCCCTTAACTCGATACGCCATCTCAATAGATGGTTGGCCATCATTAAATACTTCTTAATTATATGTCGAGCGGAGAATCCACACACGCACCATAAACATTGGCTTATCAATATCAAATTCGAAAGGTTGGGCAGTCAAACAATATTCGGCAAGACAGATTCGCGGTGTCGAAATCTTGTAAAATAACTTGCAGGCTGAACTTACGTGCTCTTTCTTTGAAGTTGGTTGATAATAGGGCAATGTGTTGCTACATCGACCATATAGTACGTTGGTCCGGAGCGGTTCGATGACAGAGTTTTTCAGTAAGTCAGCTGTTCGAGCAACAATGCTATTGGGCCTGAGTCTCTTCTGCGCGGCTCTGAATGCCCAGGAAACTGATTCCTCGAATGCTCAGCTGGTTGCTGAACGGCCAAATGCCAGCGGCACAATCACGGAAGTCACGTACGGTGTTTTCCTGGTCGACATCGACGAGATTGACGATGTACGTCAACGATTCAATGTAGACATGTTTGTCAATATTGCCTGGCAGGACACGCGCCTCGCGTTACCCGAAAATGAGCGGTCAGACCAGATCCGACGTTTCCCAATGAGTGAAATCTGGACACCACGAGGACTAATCGTGAATGATCGGGGGCTTGAGGCCCAGCTGCCGCTGGTCGCTGATGTCGATGCGCTGGGCAATGTTGTACACCGGCAACGCGTGTCCGGGCCGCTAGCTGTCAACCTGGATCTCAAAGATTTCCCGTTCGACACTCAACACCTGTCTATCGATGTCATTTCCTATCAGTACAGCCCGGATGAATTTCAATTTTCACGAAATACAACTGTAGCCGCAAATACTGAGTCGTTCAGCGTTGAGGGATGGACCTTTCGTGTGCTTGATATTAATCATGCGGAATTTTCGGTGCCAGCCGCCGGAGTAGTGCGGCCACGAATGACACTCATCGTAGAAGCAAAACGTAACGCGCAGTATTACCTCCTGACAATGTTTCTGCCGATGGCATTAATCGTCTTCATGTCCTGGACGGCATTCTGGATACAACCTAACGTCGTTCCACCGCGTATCGCGATATCGACTGCGTCGATTTTTT
>Ga0164315_10002846_pt1 | contig 13334 bp, 8 predicted proteins | sample GuaBasSedimGuay6_FD_113737 | JGI IMG/M metagenome (GOLD analysis project Ga0164315, IMG submission 113737) | Subseafloor sediment microbial communities from Guaymas Basin, Gulf of California, Mexico - Guay6, Core 4569-2, 0-3 cm | ecosystem: Environmental > Aquatic > Marine > Hydrothermal vents >... | reverse complement strand
TATTTGGGAAACGATTAGTGTAATTAGAAAACATTTGAGTTACAAGCTATTTAAATGGTTAAAAAGCAAAGGAAGAAAAGCGCATAAGTCTTTACGCCGAAGACCGTACAGTAACCTTGTAGAATATAAAGGGCTGTTAGATATTGATAAATATGCTCGTTTAAAAACCCTTGCTAACTGCGAAGCACTCATGAACACCATAAATTAATATGAAAAGGGGTGAATAAAGCTCAATAAAGAACTCTATCGGTAAGCCGTATGAGCGAACGGCGTAGCCCTCATGAGTACCTTTAAAAGTAATAGAAAGAAATATGAATAAAAGTTCACGTACGGTTTGATGAAGGGGGTTCTGATAGTTTTACTTATATTTGTGAAAATGTAAGTGGAGCTATCAGGCTCTACTCTACGCAACAATTAAAAGAAACGAAATGATTAAAAATATTTTATACATATTCTTAGGATTGATATTCTTGTCAAGTTGTGACAAAGATAATGACGACATTAGCCCATTAACTTGTGAAGTTAATAATTCACTTGATATAATCACCCAAAGAAATTTTGAAATGGGTTTCAGCACTTGGAGTTTTGGTCCTAATGAAGCCGATAAGGAAGAAACCTATCAATTTATAGAATTAAATGCAGATATATACTCCGAACAAATTGACGATAAAATTCCCTGGAATGCTTGGATTAATAATTCCACATTGCCCTCAGAATTTATAAATGAAATTGACAACCGAGTTTTAAAAAGGATAAATAATCATAAACTTTTATTGTCTGTAAGTCTTTTGAATACAGACAGAAGTGATTTGCTAGAAGATTATGATGGAACAATCCCAAATTATTCTTCTTTGAATGATGTGATTATTGAGAACGCTTATTTCAAGCATTTGGAATATCTAATACTAAAATTCAATCCTGACTATTTGGTAATTGCTATGGAAGTAAACGAACTAAAACTTAAATCTGAAACTAAATGGGCTGAGTATAAAACATTAATGAATAACATCCGAAATAGAATAAAAAATGTTTACCCAAATATACCATTATCAGAATCGATTACCTTACATAATTGGTATAATCCAGAAGTTGCCAATCAAACAGACTTTATTTTAGAAATAAGTAACTATGTAAATCAAAATTTAGATTTTGCCGCAATTAGTTATTATCCATTTTTTAAAGGACAACATATGAAAACCGAATTTCAACAAGCCTTTGATTTTTTACATTCCGAAGTTACCATCCCTATTTCTTTTGTAGAAACTACACATTTAGCAGAAAATTTAGAAATCAACAGTTTTAATTTAAGTATCCAAAGTGATGTATGTGAACAAAAAGAATATCTCGAAACACTTTTGTTAAATGCACATAATCAAAATTATGAATTTGTAATTTGGTGGGCATATCGTGATTATGATAAACTTTGGGAAACTTTCCCCGCCGAATATAAAGATGTAGGTAAATTATGGAGAGATACAGGATTACTTGATGAGAATGGAACTGAAAGACCATCATTGACGATTTGGAAAGAAATAATGAATAAATAAAAGTTGCTAAAAGTATAAAAATAATAGCCGAAATTGTAGTGATTATGAGCATTGTAGCCCGTATGAAATTTAGTAGTAAATTGAAAAATACTACTTACGCAATCGGCTACTATTCTTATACAAACCGGTAGCAATAAGGAGAATAAGAATAACGAATAATTAAAAAAATAATATATGAAAACAGAAGTGATAATAATTTTAATATCAAGTATTATTATGGCAATTGGAATATTTGTCTATTTAAAAAATCAGAAATTATTAAAAAAAGGAAAAAGAATATTAGCAGAAGTAGTGAGCAATAGATTTGATAGTTCAGAGGTTACAAACGGCAGAACAATTAAGATTTTTTATCCTTCTGTTATGTTTATTGCGGAAAATGGAGAGGAAATAACAGAAGAGTTAGATATAGGTGTTAATTATGAGAAGCCTATCGGAGAAAAGATTAAAATTATTTATGATCCAGAAAATCCTCATACTATCAAACAAGATAATTACTTTAGTATACATATAGTACCTTGGTTGGTTTTTTCTATGGGAGTATTAGGTAATGTTTGGATGATTTTTGAAATCAACGGGGTGTTAAATATATTAATAGAGTAGTAGACTTGCATCTATGTTTTTTTTGGAAATTCTAGATAAATTCACTAATGGATATTTGGTTCTTAAACTAGAATTTAAATAGATTGGTATTATAAAGCACAAAATGACAATGTATAGAAATAATAGCGGTTTCATTGGTGATTTAGACATTACAGCTCATATTGAGCTCCACCAAATCTTAGATTTGACTATTTTTCAAAGGATAAAGATTTGGCTATTTGGTTGTAACGAACTGAAATCGCTTGTAATCCGCTACTGCTATTATACGAACCGTTTTATCTGAAAGCTACCTTTATCGTCTCATTCCCAACAAACCTATTATTCTTAGGCTAACAAACTCCGGCTTTACACTTAAATTGCGCTTGTATCATATGCATAAAATCATTTTGGCCTAAGAATTTGCCTTCTTTCTTAGCTTTAAAAATTTGGATTGTGTTCAAGGAGGGTTTTTCTCAATAATTCTACTTTTAAAAGCTAATTTATATAATATTTTCAATTCATATTGTTATTTTCTACTTTCGCTACCGAAAAAATAAACCAAAAACCATGTTAAAAAACCAAAGGGAAAACCTAAAAGAAAATGCTTTCAGCAATATTCAATATAAATTTACCAACCGCATATTGGGTTGGATGGTTTTTGTTATTGCTGCTGCTACCTATTTATTAACTATAGAACCTACGGTAAGTTTTTGGGACTGTGGTGAGTTTATCACCAGTTCTTTCAAACTTGAAGTTGGTCACCCTCCCGGGGCACCATTCTTTATGTTGATGGCAAGGTTTTTCTCCCTATTTGCTGCTGATGTAACACAGGTGGCTTTAATGGTTAATTCCCTTTCTGCTATTATGAGTGCATTAACGATTGCTTTCCTTTTTTGGAGCATCACACATATAGCAAAGCGTATTATTGGTGAAGACAAAGCGTTGATACCTGCAAATGCCATTGCCATTTTTACCAGTGGCCTGGTTGGTGCCTTAGCCTATACTTTTTCTGATACTTTTTGGTTTTCTGCCGTTGAAGGTGAGGTATATGCCACTTCATCACTATTCACGGCACTTGTTTTTTGGGCCATCCTGAAATGGGAAAATGTGGCAGATGAAAAATATGCTAACCGCTGGTTAATTTTCATAGCCTATCTTATGGGCTTGTCGATTGGGGTTCACTTGCTTAACTTATTGGCTATTCCTGCTATTTTATTTGTTTATTATTTCAAAAAACATAAAACTACCCAAGCCGGAATTATTAAAACAGCAATTATATCTATAATTGCATTGGGTTCAATTATGTATGTGATTATTCCCGGGGGTATTTGGGCTGCATCACGTTTTGAACTTTTATTTACAAATGTTTTTGGACTCCCTTATAATACAGGTCTCATAATTTACCTGCTTGCTCTTGTTGGTGGTCTGGCATATGGTATTTATTACAGCATACGTAAAAATAAGGTGATTATGAACACGGTTTTGACAATGCTTACGGTTATATTAATTGGTTATTCCTCATTTGCACTGATTATTATACGTTCGCAGGCCAACCCTCCAATGGATCAAAACAAGCCTGATAATGTATTTAGCTTGTTGTCATACCTTAACCGTGAACAGTACGGCGAAAACCCGTTAATTTATGGGCAGTATTTTAATTCAAAAATAGTTGCTTATGAAGAAGGTAAACCGATTTACATTCAAAAAGATGGAAAATACGAAATTGCTGATCACAAAGTGGGCTATAAATTTGAAGAAGGTTCAAAAACTATTTTCCCAAGAATGTACAGCAATGCAACTGCGCCAGATCATGTGGGTGGCTACAAAAAATGGACAAACATAAAAAATGATTCCAAAAAGCCAAGCTTTGGTCAAAACCTGACATTTTTCTTCAAATATCAACTTAACTTTATGTATATCAGGTATTTTATGTGGAATTTTGCCGGCAGACAAAGTGATGTACAAAGCAATGGTGAAATAACCAATGGAAACTGGTTGAGTGGTGTCAATTTTATTGATGAAATGCGGCTTGGCCCACAGGATAATATTACCACAGAAATGAAAACCAATAAAGGGCGAAATAAATATTATTTTCTACCCTTGTTATTTGGCATTCTGGGTTTGATATATATGTATCGTGCCAATAAAGTTGGTAATAATTTCTTCTGGGTAGTGCTTTTGTTCTTTTTCTTTACAGGACTAGCCATTGTGCTTTATCTGAACCAACCGCCTTATCAGCCTCGTGAAAGAGATTATGCTTATGCCGGCTCGTTCTATGCTTTTGCCATTTGGATAGGTTTTGGGGTAATGATGCTATTTGAGCTTTTGAAAAAGTATTTGCCGGCAATTGTTTCTATTGGTTTGGCAGGTATTGTAAGTTTTGTATCCGTACCTGTTTTATTGGCATCAGAAAATTGGGACGATCATGATAGATCTGGACGTTATATGGCCAGGGATTTTGCCTATAATTACCTGAATTCCTGTGAACCCAATGCTATTCTTTTTACCAATGGTGATAATGACACCTTCCCTTTATGGTATGCGCAAGAAGTTGAAGGTATTAGAACAGATGTTCGTGTAATAAACCAAAGCTATTTGGGTACAGATTGGTATATCACGCAAATGAAGCAGAAAGCTTACGAAAGTTACCCGGTTCCATTTTCATTTACCAAGGAGCAATTTGGCCCGGGGAAACGGGATGTGGTTTATGTTCAGGACAGGATAACAAAACGAACTGACCTGAAACAAATTATTGAGTTTATAGGAAGTGATAATCCTAAAACAAAAGATCAAAGGTATGGCAATGAAGATTTTATGCCTACACGTAAAATTAAAGTACCAGCTGATTCAGCAACGGTTATGAATAATAATGTTATAAAGCCATACGAAGCAAATGAATTGGTAAACGAACTTCAATGGGATATCCCTCGTGATTATTTGCGCAAAAATGAGTTAATGATTCTTGATTTGTTAGCCACTAATAATTGGCAACGACCGATTTATTTTGCTATTACCATTGGTAACCAGGGTTATTATAACCTACAGGATTATTTCCAGCTTGATGGTTTGGCTTATAAGGTTGTTCCGATTAAAACATCTCATGAAAATCGTCAGTTGGGACGTATTAATACGGATGTGTTATATGATAAGTTAATGAACACTTTTATGTGGGGAGGAATTGATAAAGAAGGTGTTTATTTAGACGAAAACAACCGTAGGATGCTGATGAATATGAAAAATAATTTTGCCCGTCTTGCAAACGCTTTGATTTATGAAGAGAAAAAAGATTCGGCCATTGTTGTACTTGATCGTGCTATTGAACTAATGCCTAATAATCGTGTCCCCTACAACTATTACAATTTACTTATTGCCGAAGCATATTACCGTGCGAAAGTACCGGAAAAAGCCAATGAAATAATGAATATCGTTGCCAACAAAACCGGTGAGGAAATAAATTATTACTTGTCGTTACCCACCGACTTTCAAAATGATTTAGGTGACGATAGAGAACGTTCATTGGCCATGGCACAGGAAATATTGCGTTTATGCTCAACTTATAAGCAGGAAGAACTTTTCAAAGAAATAAACAATAAGTTTGAAGGGATCATTATGAAGTATCAATAAAATGTTAAATAAACAAAAGTCCTCAAAGGTTTCAAAAACCTTTGAGGACTCTGTATTTTGCGTTTAATGGTCAATTTACCTGATGACGGCTTTGTAAATCTAATTTGTTATTTCTAAATTCTAACTTTCTTCCCCTAAATCCACTTCGCATAGCTAAAATCCTGCCTGTAAGGTAAATTAGAATTTTTAGGATAAATACGTAGCCCAAAATTAAAATTGCCGGGTTTTGGTGGTATAAATTTAATGGAATAGCTGGCTTTACCGTGTTTTGTGCTGTCCAGATTTAATTCCTGAACTTCCACAATTTTCATTTTGCCTTTCTCGTCCTGTTCGGTCATTACCATTTCAACACCCGTTTCAATATTTTGAATTTCGCTAAGGTCAAGAACTACTTTTCCTTCATATTCTTTACCTATCTCAATTCTATCTTGCAAAGCATCTGAAAATTGAACAGACTCTACATTTATTTTGTCCCAACCTAACTTTACTTTCTTTTTCCAGGCAGCAATATTTTTGGCTAATTGGTAATCATTAGCATTAATTTCATTTTTGCGGGCATATAATTTAATGTAAAAACGCTCAATGTAATCATCAAGCATGCGTTTCATAGTAAAATGTGGTGCAATCTCCTTGATGTTCTTACGTATCATAGCAAGCCATTTTTTGGAATAATCTTTCTTACCATGTTTATAGTACACAGGTACAATTTCATTTTCCAACAAATTGTATATGGTTTCTGCATCCAGTTCATCCTGAAAATACTGATTATCATAGCTGCGTTTTTCGTCTATAGCCCAGCCTGCATTTTCACGATAACCTTCAACCCACCAGCCATCAAGTACACTTAAATTAAGTACCCCATTCATTACTGCTTTCATACCACTAGTCCCTGAGGCTTCCAATGGTCGGGTAGGGGTATTTAACCAAATATCAACACCTTGCACCAGTTTTTTTGCCAGTTCGATATCATAATTTTCAAGGAAAATAATTTTACCTAAAAATTCAGGTTTTTTTGATAAACTGATAATTTCTTTAATTAAAGCTTGTCCGCCACCATCATTGGGATGTGCTTTACCTGCAAATATAAACCGTATGGGTTTTTTTGAATTATTCAGCAAACTTTTTATTCTTTTCATATCCCTGAACAAAAGGTTCCCGCGTTTATATGTTGCAAACCTACGTGCAAATCCTATAGTTAGGTAGTTTTCATTCAGCTCTTCACGAATGGCAGCAATATGGCTGGGTGTATCATATAATCGTGTGCCTTTTTCATCAAGGTATGATTTTATGAAATCAAATAGCTTTTTCTTTTCCGTTTTACGATGTTGCCACAATTCTTCGTCGCTTATGTCATCCAGTTTTTCCCAAAGTTTCGGATTTGATTGTCCGCTAATAAATTTTTTACCCAGTATGTTTTTATAAAGATTCAGCCAGGCTTCAGATGCCCAACTTGGTAAATGCACACCATTAGTTACATAACCAATATGTGATTCTTCGGGGAAATAACCATCCCAAAGTTTGTTAAACATATCTTTAGTTACTTCACCATGCAGTTTACTTACACCGTTAATTTCCTGCGAAAGATTAGCAGCCAGGTAACTCATCGAGAATTTTTCATCTTTCTTACCTGGTCGGCTCTTACCCAAATCAATGAACTCTTCCCAGCTAATTTTTAGTCGGTCAGGATAATGACCCAGGTATGCCATAATTTCATCTTCTGTAAAAGCATCATGACCCGCCGGAACAGGTGTATGAGTTGTAAACAAACTTGAAGCTTTTACAATTTCAAGCGATTCAGCAAAACTCAGGTTTTCTTTTTTCATTAACTGGTTAATGCGCTCAATTCCTGCAAAGGCAGCATGCCCTTCATTTAAATGGTAAACATCTTTTTGGATGTTTAGTTTTTCCAAAGCACGTATACCCCCAATACCTAAAATTAATTCCTGCTTTATGCGATAATCATGATCACGACCATATAAACTCCATGTTAATTCACGATCATCTTTTAGGTTATCAGGCATATCTGTATCCATTAAGTAAAGTTTTACTTTACCTACTTCAACTAACCAAATATGTATTTTTACAATCCTTCCCGGTAAAGCCAGTTCTACAAAAAGAGCATTCCCGTTTTTATCTTTAACCTGGCTCACCGGCATTTTAGCAAAATTTTGCTCCAGATAGTTTACCTGTTGTTCACCTTTTATTGATAAACGTTGCTTAAAGTAACCGTACTTATACAATAAACCTACAGCTACCATATCAATATTTGAGTCAGAAGCTTGTTTCAGGTAATCACCAGCTAAAATTCCTAAACCACCTGAATAAATTTTCAGGTTATTACTAATTCCAAACTCCATACTGAAATAGGCAATTTCAGGTGTGTTTTTACTATATGGCCTTTTTAGGTATTCATCAAATTCAGCTAATACTTTATGATACAGTTCATTGAATTGTTTATCTTTTTCCAGTTCATTAAAGCGTTCGTATGCAATGCATTGCAGTAGGGCTGAAGGATTTTTTTCACTTTTTAGCCATTTTTCAGGATTGATATAACTGAAAAGTTGCTGCGCTCTGGGATTCCATGACCACCAAAGGTTTTTAGCTAATTCATCAAGCCGGATAAATTTATCACTTAAATTTGATTTCACCTGTAAACCACGCCAAATGGGCTTGTTACTTTTATAACTTATCATTGAGGTAAATGCTGTTTCTTTTTCTTTAGGTATAATTTTTTTACTTCTTTCTTCACTTTTCTGCAAAGCAATATCATAAGCATCATAATAATACTTAATCAGGTTTTTCCAAAGGGCAATGCGTGAAACATCAAATGCATTTTTTCGTGCTTTTTTAAAGAAATTTTCATTTTTATTGCTGCAAAGCACAATGGTTTTTGCAATTTCATCAACAACATAATTGTAATTATCATCATCACGCTCAATGACTTTAAGGCATTCACTTAATTCAATACCTTCTTCCAAAATCCATCGGCCAAAGCCCGAAAGGGTCGTAGTAACTGTTGGAATGTAAAAAGCAAGACTTTCAAGTGGTGTGTAGCCCCATGGTTCATAATAGGATGGAAAAACCGATAGGTCAAACCCAATGAGCAAATCCCAATAATTCAGATTAAAAATTCCATCAGCGCCATTCAGGTACACAGGAACAAAAATCACTTTAACTTTATCTTCTTCATTGTTTTGCAGATTATTTTCTGCAATTTTATTCAATGTTGGGTCATATTCTGCATCATGCAGGTAGTGAGTTAATACACGATTTTCATCAGGTGACGGGCTTCCACCATTTTCTAAGCGGTGCAACAAATCCTTTCTGGCTCCATAATTATTTGCAGGAACCAACACAAAAGCAACTGTATCCTTCCGCTCTGGCGGAACAGGTTGTCCAGATTTTTTATCCTGGTTTGCTTTGCCAAGTGCATCAATAAAAACATCCAGACCTTTATTTGAAAATTCATATCTTCCGCTTGTGGCTACAAATTTAACTTGTTCAGGAAGTTTATAACCAAATAATGCTTCGGTTACCTGGCGTAACTTATTTCGGGCAATTGTTCTTTTTTTGTTAAAATCAGCCCCAACTGGTACAAAATCATCTTCAAAACCGTTTGGAGTAACAATATCCACATCTTTTTCATGAAACTGGCTACATTCTTTGGCTGTTATTTCACTAACAGTAGTAAACACATCAGCCTCACGTGCAGAAGTTTTCTCTAATGATTGTTTCGAAATAATATTAAACTCTTTTGCTTTTAAATCGCCGTTGTACGTATCAAGTTTACTGTATAATGGTAATCCATTTCCAGCAATTGAGCGGCCAACAGCTGTAGCATGGGTTGTAAATGCCGTGGCAATTTGTGGCGTTTTATCTTTTAGGTGAAGGACTCCTGTACCGGTCATCCACTCATGAAAATGGGCTATTACATTGTCTTTTGCTGTTAAATTATAATGGTAGAAACTTTCAATTACTTTGCCGGCAGCATACCCAAAAATGGCAGGTTCAATATAATCCCAGTGTCCTGAAAGAGAGTCTAAGCGGTAAAAATTCCAGAATTCCTTAAAAATTTCATTTTTTTGTGCAACAAATGGACTAAAATCTATCAGAATAACAATGGGTTTACCCACTATTTTCCAACGTCCAATTTTAATTCGTAAACCTTCCCGCTCCGCAGCCTGTTTCCATTCGGGAAATAAGTTGTTGTCTTCCTCAAATTCAGGGTTTACACTATCGTAGCGATGCAAATCAGGCCCCAGCATAATCAGGCCATCTTTTAATTCTTTTTGAAGCGTAATTGCCTTGGTTGAAACAACGGTATGTATACCTCCTACCTTATTGCAAACTTCCCAACTTGTTTCAAATATATAATTCGGTTTTAACATATTTCTATCTCTTAACTGTATTTTCTACTTCCTTTGATTATTTCTTTTTGAAAAAAATGAAGCTGCAAAAATAGAATAGTTTTTCTGTAATCTCACTTTTTTTTATTTAAATGGGTGGTATTTTTTTCGAGTTATTTGTTAATATTATGAATTTAAGTTTTTAAATTCTCTAATCTCTGACAATATTAACATGAAGTCTGGCTCTGAACTTGGAATAATATCATTATCAATATGCTTATGATGTGGGAATGTAGATATATTAGGATGATGTTTTACGTTGTCGTATCTAAATATCATTTTGTTCTCATTTGTCATGAAATGATATTTGTATTTTATTTTTAAAGCTTTTTTCGCAATTATTCTTACAACTTCAATAAATTCAAGTCTCCCTTCCTCAAAATATAGCAAACCCTTAAAAATTCCAAAAGTATCATCAGTTTTTTTCTTTTCGGTTTTATGCCAAACAACTAAATCAAAATCCACAATAATTTGTTCTGTTTTAAGGAAATAATCATCTATTGTCATAGCAGATATTGTATTTCTTTTTGGTAATCTTTGTAGGTTTCGTACTCACCACTCCACTGATAAAAATCACTGTTTTCATCTCCAAGTTTACCATTTTCAAATAAATTGTAAAATTTTTCACTCCCCATTGAGTATTTTTCCTCAAAATGCGTAAAATCCAACTCCATTGTTTTTATTGCTCTCTGAAGCTGTATTAATCTGTATGACAAAATTTCATTTATCATTTTATCATAACTTCCTTTAAACATTGCAACATAATTATTTAGTTTTTTTTCTGTTGCTTTTTGTAAATCTATCATAATAGTCAAATCTTATATGTCCACAGCCCCTTATCAGTTGATTGGCTTAATTTTATTTGTAGCTTTGTTTTACTTAGTTTTACACAAAGATACAAAAAACGAGAAAACTATTTATCTCTTAATCCTCTAACCACTTGCTTAAACTATCAGCAATTTGTTGTTGTTGGTCTTCGTAAAAGGAACTAATTCTTGTACGGTGCGAGCCTTCTGATTTCACCATTTTCAGGGCATTGGTTTTTCCTTCAATTAGTTGAACAGCAGGAGCTGACCAGGGATCGTATTCACCATAGATATAAATAAAATTTTCTGATTCGTTTTGTAACCATTTGTTAATGCTGTACATCAGTGTATCATCAAATTCAGCCTCATAACCTTCAGGCATTGTAAAATTGAAATCGGGCTTTTGGGCATATTCGAGTAATCCTGCGAATGCTTCAGTATTATATGTATAAAAACCAATTTCAGTTAAGGCCTGGTAAAAAAATGGACGGAAATAGTTTATATCTTTATCAGTGAACATAGATATTGCACCAATTTTCTCAAGATGCTCAATAATTTCAACAGGATTGGTGATTGTTTTAGGGATTTCTTCACATGTGCTGTATTGCCATTGCCAGAAAGCGAATGTATATTCCAAAACAGCATATTCGTATGCCTTTTCAATACTACCAATTATTTCAAATGTATAGCCTTTTTTTTCAGCATTCTTTTTAAATTCAGGCATGAGTTTGTCTTTGTTTTCAAGCAGAAGGGTTTGGAATTTAGTTATTTTATTGCGGCACTCTTTTGTTCCCACATTTTTTAGAAAATCAAAAACACGGGGTTCTTCTGCTGAAAAATTTAAAGGGGCAACATAAGGAACGGAAATATCAACATCTTCCGGGTAAAAATATCGATGAAAAATGGTAGTTTGCCCACCTTTACTAATTCCTGTACTCACCCATTTGCCTTTATATATTTTTTTCAGCAAATTAATTATTCTATGATGGTCTGCTGCAGATTGTTTTAAGTTCAAAAAATTCCAATCATAATTTTCTGGTTTTGATTCACCAAAAAAACGATGCTCCACAAATACCTGGTTGGCATTGATAAATTTTGACAGTTCAAAAATCCTGTTTCTGTTTGCAGCATATCCGGCAATGGAAAACACCATTGGTTTATTCAAATCCAGGTGCGATAAATATACTTTTTGCATGAATTTCTCACCATCAGGATTATTATGATCCAGTGGTTGTTCAATCATTAATTTAAATGATTGCCGATACAATGAATCTCCTTTTTCCGTAATAAACTCAACTCCTTCAAGGGACGCTAGTTTTTCTGTAATTCGTAAATTTTCGTCTACATTATTTGAAGTTTGACAATTAGAGAAAATCAGAAGAATTGAAAGTAAAATTATTTGAAACCGGATATCATTTTTGAAATGCATAATCTTGGTTTTAGAGGGTTTTTATATTAAAGGAATAAATAAAACAATATATAAAGAAAGTGAAAATTAGCTATTTACTTATTTTTTTCCCGACCTTTATAAAAAATAAAAATAGAAGAAAATATGATGAAGACAAAATCAATTCTTATACTTCTTGTTTTGTTTCTGGGCTCATGTGATGTTACCAAGGAGTTTGTACGTTCTGGTTATATGGTTGATACCCCCTCAGAAAACAATAATGTAAAACTGTTTTTATCTGAAAGTACGGTACCTGCCTACAAAGAAATTGGTTTAGCTCGAATTAAAATAATAGAAAATAATTTAGAAAAAGCAGCACACGAAGCAAGAAAAACAGCTTTTGGTGTAGGGGGTGATTGCATTGTATACAAGCAGGTAGTTTTTACAGGTGGCCAGGACTCAGGTTACACCTTTGAGTTTATTGTTGGTAAGTTGAAGTAGTAATAAAGATATTGGTCGTAGAATAGGCTAAGGCCAAGGCTGAGGCTAAGGTGGCATTAATAAACTGACTATGTTTCAAATAACTTCCTCAGCCTTCGCCTTCGCCTTGTTTCATCCTTCTACATTACCCGAAACTTCTTTCACTCTTGAAAGTTCAGGAATTTTAATTCTTGATAATATTAATGCAAGCCCTATTCCTGATATCATTTGCCAGATTCCCCACCAGGCAGCCATAAATGCCATACCGCCATTGCCATTAAATAATTTAGGATTGAAAATAAGCACTAATGCAAGCCCTGAATTTTGAATTCCGGTTTCAATACTTAAAGTTCTTCTGTCTTTTCTGGATACACGTCCAATAGTGGCGACAAAATAACCCGTTAACAGTGTTTGAGAATTTAGAAATAAGGTGAAAATTGCAATTGGTAAAACGTAGGTTGGTATAAACTCCAAATTTACATATATGGCACCAAAAATAAAAATC
>Ga0164315_10002843_pt1 | contig 13335 bp, 12 predicted proteins | sample GuaBasSedimGuay6_FD_113737 | JGI IMG/M metagenome (GOLD analysis project Ga0164315, IMG submission 113737) | Subseafloor sediment microbial communities from Guaymas Basin, Gulf of California, Mexico - Guay6, Core 4569-2, 0-3 cm | ecosystem: Environmental > Aquatic > Marine > Hydrothermal vents... | reverse complement strand
GGATGGTTGAGATGTTGTGGCACCGTCGGGAAACCAGACAGCAAAAAGAGAAGACGAACTTCAGCCTATAGCCATGGAAGGCCCCAGTCTACTCGACAACGCCCAATGTTGAATGAAAACAAAAAACCAATACCGAATAATTCTGTTTCTTCATCTTTTCAAATTCAAAATTCGATGTTGGACGTTCGATGTTCGATGTTCATTTGTTCTCCAGCATTAAAACAATTTAGCGCTTTACGAAATTCTGATTTCTGAATTCTTTGGTTCATATACTTGGTGATAAAGCCTCTTATAGGGGCAACCCAGTGCCGGGCCCTTTGGACCCGGATATCTACTACCCCGTGTAGGGAGATGTATCTTGATATTTAGGAGATATTGTGGCATGAGGAACAACATGATGCAAAATAAATACGATCCAAAGTCTATAGAATCCAAATGGCAGGACATGTGGGAACGCAGCGGACTTTTTAAAGCTTATGCAGACCCGGAAAAAGAAAAATATTACCTGCTGGAGATGTTTCCCTACCCGTCCGGTAATATCCATATGGGCCATGTCCGAAACTATACCATAGGCGATGTGGTTGCCCGGTATAAGAGAATGCGCGGTTTCAATGTTCTGCATCCCATGGGTTGGGATGCTTTTGGGATGCCGGCTGAAAACGCTGCCATTGCCCATAACAGCCACCCGGCCACATGGACCTATCAGAATATCGACAACATGCGTACCCAGCTTAAGCGAATCGGCTTTTCTTATGACTGGGGAAGGGAACTGGCAACCTGCAAGCCTGACTACTACCGGTGGGAACAGTGGCTGTTTTTGAAAATGTACGAGAAGGGATTGGCCTACCGGAAAGAATCATTTGTCAACTGGTGTGAGCCCTGCCAGACAGTCCTGGCCAACGAACAGGTGGAGGCCGGTATGTGCTGGCGATGCGGAAAACCGGTTCGTCAGAAAAATCTTTCGCAATGGTTTTTCAAGATCACCGACTATGCGGAAGACCTGCTTGTTCACAGCGACAAACTGCCGGGTTGGCCCGACAAGGTCACGACCATGCAGAAAAACTGGATCGGTAAGAGCGTTGGCGCAGAAATCGAGTTTTTGATCGATGACCCTGCCGGAGGCCGGCCGCAGACCATTTCCGTCTTCACCACCCGTCAGGATACCGTTTTCGGGGCAACCTTCATGTGCCTGGCACCGGAGCATCCACTTGTCCTGACACTTTCCAGGGGGACATCAGAGGAGGCGAGTGTTCAAACGTTTGTGGAACGCATGTCCATGCAGGACCGGTCTGCCAAAACCGTCGAAAAGTTTGAAAAAGAGGGGGTCTTTATCGGTGCGCATTGTATTAACCCCTTGAGTGGCGCGAGATTACCGATATTTACGGCCAATTTTGCACTTATGGAGTACGGGACTGGAGCAGTTATGTGCGTCCCGGCGCATGATCAAAGAGATTTTGACTTTGCGCGAAAGTACGGACTCGATATCACCGTTGTTGTGGCGGCTGATGAACAGAATCTCAATGGCGCAACCATGGCAGAAGCTTATACCGGCCCAGGCAATATGGTTAATTCCGGGGATTTCAACGGGATGGACAACGCTCAGGCCCAGGAAGCTATCGCCAACTATCTAGAGGTCAACCAGATTGGGAAAAGAACCGTCAGCTACAGGCTTCGGGATTGGGGTATTTCCAGACAGCGATATTGGGGCGCCCCAATTCCCATGGTGCATTGCAAGATCTGCGGTATTGTGCCGGTAGCAGAGGCGGATCTTCCGATTGTCCTGCCTGAAGATGCGAACCTTCTGGAGGGTGGGCGGTCTCCTCTCCCGGGACTGGAACCATTTGCCCGTACGAAATGTCCTAAGTGCGGCGATCATGAAGCGCGTCGTGAAACAGATACCATGGACACTTTCGTCGAATCTTCCTGGTATTTCGAACGATACTGCAGTCCCCACTATCATGAGGGCATGTTTGACAAAGAGGCCGTTGATTATTGGATGCCGGTGGATCAGTATATCGGGGGGGTGGAGCATGCTATTTTGCACTTGCTTTATTCGCGGTTCTATACACGTGTCTTGAAGGATATGGGGCTTGTTACATACAAAGAACCCTTTACCTGTTTGTTGACACAAGGCATGGTTTGTAAAGAGACGGCAGTGTGCCCGGAGCATGGATTTTTGTTGCCTGAAGAGGTTGAGCATGTGGACAACGGGGCGGTCGTTTGCACCCGGTGTGAAAAAGCGGTCACTATTGGACGGGTCGAGAAAATGTCCAAATCAAAAAAAAATGTCATCGATCCGAATATTCTGTTGAACAAATACGGTGCGGACACAACCCGGCTTTTCTGCCTTTTTGCCGCTCCTCCGGAACGCGACCTGGAGTGGAGCGAGCAAGGAGTGGAAGGTGGTTTCAGGTTTCTGAACCGGGTATGGCGATTTGCCGCGAAGCACATGACCACCGTCAAGGATACTGCACCTTACGCGGGGAGCCTGGATCATCTTTCTGGTGATATCAAGGATCTCTACAGGAAGACCCACGAAACCATTCAGCGTGTCACCAGGGATATTGAAAACCGTTTTCATTTTAACACGGCCATCAGTGCGGTCATGGAACTGGTGAATGTTCTTTACGGTACCGATGAGGCGTCATCCGCACCAGAATGGCCGGGTGTGGCACGGTTTGCCATCGAAACAGCGGTGGTTCTGTTGGCGCCTATCGTTCCACATTTTTCCGAAGAGGTCTGGGCTGAAATGGGACATGCCGAGAGTGTCCTGCTGACACCCTGGCCGGAATACCGTGAAGATGCGCTGGTGAAGGATGACCTGCTAATTGTGGTTCAGGTAAACGGAAAAGTCAGGAGCCGCTTCAATGTTGCCAGCGATGCATCGGATGAAACCATCAAGCAGAAAGCCCTGTCGGATGAACGTGCATTGAAATTTGTGGAAGACAAGCTCATCAAGAAGGTGATTGTCGTCAAGAAAAAGCTCGTCAATATTGTTGTATAAATTTGATTTTTTCCCGCTGCTGTGCAGCGGGAAAAAATCAAATGATGGATTGAGATGGTACTATTACTCTGGCAATTAAATACCTTAAAGCTGTCATTCCCGCGCAGGCGGGAATCCAGGAAGGCGCTGGATGCCGGATCAAGTCCGGCATGACGCGTTGAGCTATTTAGTTGCCAGGTTAATAACTCATGTCACTCACAATGGAGGTCTGGGGATGTTCGGTTTAAAGCCGGGCAAAAGTTTTCGTGAATCTATCGGGTTCGTTGTCCGGATGACCATCATCGTCGCTTGTATTGTGCCGTTCACTTCCTGTGGCTACCGGTTTAGTGGCGGTGAGAGGCTGCCCCAGGGTATTGAAGGCCTATTTATTCAGCTGCTTGATAACAAGACAACCGAACCGGGTATCGATATCGTGATGACCAGTGAACTGAAAAATGAGTTTATTAAAAAGTATCGGGTTGCTCTGGTTGACAGAGAGGCGGCAGAGGCGATACTTTCAGGTGCGGTGGTTGGAATCCAGACCGAAACCGTCGCCAGGAGAGGTGCCCTGACGGCTCTCGAGCGAAGCATTTCCATGACCATCGATCTGACATTGAAAACATCCGGAAACGAGCGGATCTGGTTTGCCAAGGGTATCACCAGGAACGATACATATACGGTGGTCTCAGGAGACAAAGAAGTCAATGAACGGAGGAAGCGAAATGCATTAAAGGATCTTGCCGGAAGAATTGCGGAAATATCGTTTTATCGTCTAACGGATGATTTTTGAATTCATCAGTTTTAAGTGTTAAGTTTTAGGTGTTAGGTTTAAACAAAACATCACTAAAACAGAGACTTAAAACTTAATACCTAACACCTAAAACACTCATAAAAAGCCGTTCTTTGACTTTTTATGAGTTCATCAATTATTCAGACAGCCTGGTTAACCATTTTTGACAGCCTTGATATTTTACGTGCGGCTGTTTTTTTATGAATAACACCTTTTTTGGCAGCTTTATCGATGACGGATATTGCGGACCTCAGATGTGTTGAAGCAGTTTCGGGGGCTTCTCCTTGGGTCGCTTGATAAACAGCCTTCACAGTATGCTTTACCCTGGTTTTTACCGCTTTATTGCGCAACCGTTTCGTTTCGGACTGTTTTGCACGTTTAAGTGCGGATTTATGATTTGCCAATGCTTTATACTCCTTTTGGTTCATTATTGATGATATAAACATATTTACATATTAAATACACAGACCCAAGTCAATATTTATTTTGTAGTAACAAGGAGGCAAGTGAACTCACAGGTTACAAAGGCGGCCGGAGTCGTGAGCGGTGCGACCCTGTTAAGCCGTATTTTCGGGCTGTTAAGGGATATAGTCATTGCCGGGTATTTTGGGGCCGGTATGGCATCAGATGCCTTTTTTGTTGCCTTCAGGATTCCAAATTTACTGCGAAGACTCTTTGCAGAAGGATCATTGACCATCGCCTTTGTGCCGATATTTACGGAATATTTGGCAAAAGATGGAGAATCGATGGCATTTCTATTTGCCAGATCAGCCATACGCTTCATATCAATCCTCCTGGCAGTCGCCGCAGTCGTCGGCATCCTCCTGACACCACTGATCGTCCGTATCATGGCCCCGGGGTTTATGGCGTCGCCTGAAAAACTGGAACTGACCATAACTTTAACCCGATTCATGTTCCCCTATATATTTTTTATCGGTTTGGTTGCACTTTGTATGGGTATTCTAAACACTCTGGGGCACTTTGCCGCGCCTGCCCTGGCGCCTGTCATGCTGAATCTTGCCATGATCACTGCAGTTTTATTCCTTTCACCACACCTCCAAAAGCCTGTCTATGGTTTGGCCATTGGTGTGTTGCTTGGCGGGTTGTTACAGCTGTTGTTGCAAATCCCTTTTCTCTTGCGCAAGGGTATGGTGTTCTGGGAAGCCGCCAGTCTGTTTCATCCAGGGCTGAAGCGAATTGGCAAGTTGATGCTGCCGGCTGTATTTGGGGCGGCTGTTTATCAGATCAATATTCTGGTCGGCACACTGCTGGCGTCGCTGTTGCCCGATGGAAGCGTTTCATACCTCTATTATGCGGATCGCCTGGTTCAGTTCCCACTGGGAATTTTTGCAATTGCTGTGGCCACGGCGGTTCTTCCCAGCTTTTCAAGATCAGCCGCTGTTCAGGACAACAAAGCTTTGGGGGAAACGTTCGGATATGCCATGCGGTTGGTTTTTTTCATCACCATCCCTTCCATGGTCGGGCTGATACTGCTGAGAGAGCCGATTGTCGGGTTGTTGTTCAAACGTGGAGCTTTTGACAGCCAAACGACAGCGCTCACAGCCTCAGCACTTTTCTACTACGGAATTGGACTTTGGGCCTTTTCAGCTGTCCGAATCGTCGTAACGCTTTTCTACGCGTTGCAGGATACCCGGACACCCGTGAAGATGGCTGCCATATCGATTGTCGTTAATATGATCCTGGGCGTTGCACTCATGTGGCCGCTACGCCACGGCGGTCTGGCCCTGGCAACGTCTCTGGCCTCAATGGTCAATCTTTATCTGCTGGTGAGGGCTCTCAGAAAAAAGGTCGGTTTGATCGACTGGCGCCGGATCTTGTTATCTGTGAGGAAAACGCTTTTCTGCTCCGGCGTTATGGGACTGGCTGTTTTTGCTGCGGCGATGATACTTATTCCACAGAGCCATGCAACCTTCGTAAATCTCCTGTGCGGTGTTTTCGGAACGATTCTGGTCGGAATCGGTTCCTACGCGGGATGCGCATTTCTGGCAAAATGTCCGGAGGTTTATGAGCTGGCAAAAATAATAGGCGGGCCCACGATCTCACACGAACAAGGGTCGAAATGAGTGACAGACAGAAAATATTGCTGTCCATTGTGATCCTGGTGTTGTTCTCCCTGTTGCTGTTTATCATGTTCAGCGATAACGGGCTTGCCGATCTGTTCAAATTAAAGAGCGATAAGGATCGTTTGCTTCAGGAAAATACCCGGTTGAAACGCGGAAATTTGATAATGTATCGCACGATTGAACGGCTTAAGAACGACCCGGAATATATTGAAAGTATTGCCAGAAAAGAGCTTGGAATGATCCGAAAAGGTGAAATAATATTGAAACCAAAGCCGTCAGGGGATTAGCCCGAACATTTCATGAAACTTGCTCAAATTCTATTTTTGAAATACCAATTAGATGGAATATATTATATAAAGCATAACATGAAAAATTAATTGGCGTATTCACGATAACCATTGGGGGGATGCATGACGAAAAAGAATGTTGAGGAGATCAAAGGAACAGAGGGCCGGGACGTGTCGGTTTGCCCGAACGGGGAGAGCTTTCCACTTCCGCAGGCGGATGAGTATCCGGCTGAGTTCGAACGCCTGAAAGCACTTGTGGAAGAGAATCGGAAAATGCATCGGGAAATTGTCGTTGTCATGGGCGTCGGGTTTGTCGGAGCCGTCATGGCGGGCGTGGTAGCTGACTCCGTTGATCCTGACACGGGGGAGTCCTATTACTTCGTTATCGGTATGCAGCGCCCGTCAATTCGATCTTTCTGGAAGATTCCCTATCTGAACCGTGGTATCGCGCCGGTGGAAGCCGAGGACCCGGAGGTGGCACCCCTGATCGAGCGATGTGTCAAGGAGCGAAAAAATCTGGTGGCATCCTTTTCATATGACGTACTGAGCCTTGCTGATATTGTGGTTGTCGATGTCCAATGTGATTATCAAAAGGAGACCCTCGGGAACGTCAAGCAGGGACATGCTGACATTCATGCCCTGGAGGACAGTCTGGAGATTATCGGTCAGCGGGTTGGTCCCGAGTGTCTGGTCCTGATAGAGACCACTGTACCGCCCGGGACAACCGAGTATGTGGCTTACCCCATCATAAAAAAGGCATTTGCCGGTCGCGGCTTGACAGACAGGGAACCACTTCTGGCCCATTCTTTTGAGCGGGTCATGCCGGGACGCAACTATGTGGCATCCATCCGTGATTTCTGGCGTGTCTGCAGCGGTATCAATGACCAGGCTCGCGAACGTGTAACAGCGTTTCTATCGCGTGTGATCAACGTGGATCAGTACCCTTTGACGGTTCTTGACAGCCCCATCGAAAGTGAGACTTGCAAGATTGTTGAAAATTCATATCGTGCAACCCTGCTCGCATTTCTCGATGAGTGGAGCAGATTTGCCGAAAGAAATCATGTGGATCTTACAAAGGTCATTCAAGCCATCAAAGTGCGACCCACGCATTCGAATATCATATTTCCCGGACCCGGCATTGGTGGCTATTGTTTGCCCAAGGACGGAGGGCTGGGGGTGTGGGCGTACAATCGTCTTATGGGTTTTGACGACGATATATTCAAAATTACGCCCATGGCCATCGACATCAACGATACCCGGGCTCTGCATGTTGCCGAACTGGTGCGCGATGCTCTCCGAAATATGGGAAAGATTGTGGCAGCTTCCAAGATCGCGCTTATGGGAGCTTCTTACAGGGAGGATGTCGGTGATACGCGCTACAGCGGTTCGGAGCTCATCGTGCGGAAGCTGACTGAAATGGGAGGGGAAATCGTGGTTCATGACCCCTATGTGAAGCACTGGTGGGAACTCGAGAAGCAGGACACATATCCGGCGCCTGGTCATTCCTGGGCACGTTTTTTCCGGAATCAGGAAGGGTTGACAGGGCTTCACATGCACAGTGATCTCAAGCATGCCTTAAGGGATGTTGATGCCGTTATCCTGGCGGTCAGACACCGGCAGTACCGCGAACTTTCACCCAAGGATATCCTGGAGATGACCGGGCGTCCCATGGCGATCATAGACTGTTTCGGTATTTTGGATGATGATCAGATTCGTCAATACTTTGAATTTGGATGCGAGGTGAAAGGGCTGGGGCGCGGGCATATTCAACGGATAAAGGAAGCCGTGAGGTCTGGGGCGAAATAACCTGATTGTTCCTGATGCTCTTGAACCTTGAACCGGCAATAGTGAGCGCATTGCTTGTGGCTTGTCGTGGGGTTCATCCATCACTTATTTGGTTAAGGGTTAACAGACAAAAACAACTCGTGGCACTGAATATTATGCGAGATTGTCGCCGATGGATAATCCCGATGCGACCGTGAAAAACTCGCTCCTAAGAGCCCATAATACCGAACAGGGCCAAACCATGAAGATGCATCTTGTCTAATTGTCACTTATGCAGTTCCTTGTGAAATTTTTCAAACTGTTCGGTATAACGGCCTCTAAGAATCTCAAACAGTTTCACGGTCGCATCGGGATCACCCACCGGCTCGGTGATCGGCCTTTGCATTTTAGAAAACCATAAGAATTGGAATTCTACAGACCGTCCTTCCAATATTCCACCATTCCAATCCTTTCGTGTCGACACAATATACCGGTTTATGCCATTACTAAAAACTTGGTTCTTTGGGCCAGGTCAGAGACATTTGGCTCTGCCGGAATGAGTTCGAGAACGAATGCAGGAGTCAGAATACAGAATCTTTACAATGATGATTTTATAAAGATGAACGTCCAATTCCGCCATGGCGGGAAAAATCGAACGTCCAATGTTGAGTGAAAACAAAAAACCAATACCGAATTATTTCTGTTTCTTCATCTTTTCAAATTCAAAATTCGATGTTGGACGTTCGATGTTCGATGTTCATTCGTTCTCCGGCATTAAAACATTTCAGCGCTTTACGAAATTCTGTATTCTGTATCCTGACTTCTGTCTCCTGAATCCTCTAATTCATACACTTGGTGATAAAGCTCCTTAATAGGGCAACCCAGTGCCGGGCCCTTTGGACCCGGGTATATACTTTTTGGGAATGTTCAATACCCAAGACATTAATAAAAAACTTGAGCTTTTGACCGTGTCGTGGCATCTAATTGGAATATTTCTATTCCCTGTCAAAACCATCGGTAGTGTCGATTGCTTGAAAAAACAATCGATACAATAACACAGGAGCCCGCAGCATTCACTCCAAAAGTGAAAAAGGTGCATTTTTGTGATGATAAAAAAAACTGTGCTCTACGACCTTATTGATGTCAGCGATCCGGAGATTGTTTTAAATGAAATAAAAAAGATTATTGCGCTGACGGTTGAAGGGTATGATCCATCAAAACTCGAGATGATCTATACGGATGTTGTAACACTTTTCAGGGGGGAATTCCCGGGTTACCGGGCCAGCAATACCAAATACCATGATCTCGAACATACCAATTCCGTGGCGCTAGCTTCGGCCCGTCTCATTCATGGCTGCACACTCGCTGGAATGGAGTTTCATGTCGACAACTTGCTGCTGGGTATCTATGCAGCACTGTTTCACGATGTGGGGTTGATTCAAACCAAAGATGACAAGGTTGGTTCCGGGGCAAAATACACGGTGGGTCATGAAAAGCGATCCATAGTGTTCATACGAAAATATTTGTCGCAAAAAGGCTTTCCAAGCCAGCAGATCGATGACTGTTCCCATCTGATCATGTGCACCATTCTGAACCTGCCGCCCAAAGAAATCCCCTTTAGATCACTGGAAATTGAAACCCTCGGGAAAATTGTGGGCACGGCAGACCTGATGGCCCAGATCGCGGACAGGTACTATATCGAGAAACTCCTGCTGCTCTTTCAAGAGTTTCAGGAAGCAGGCGTTCCTGATTTTGCAACTGAACTCGATCTGTTGAAAAAGACCGAAGGATTTTATAAAAATGTCGCCAAGCAGAGACTCGCACATGACTTTAGCGGCATCTCTGCCAACATGACGGCTCACTTCAAGCAGCGCTGGGGTGTGGAAAAGGACCTGTATTCGGAATCGATTCAAAAAAATATCGATTATCTCAGAACCCTGCTGGAGCGTACGGGCGACAGTATCGTTTCTGTCAAGAAGACCCTGAGAAGGGGTGCTAATTTGAATGGAGACGATAGGTCCGGGATCTGAATTCCTCCATTCCTCAAGACGAACGTCCAACATTCGATGTTGGACGTTCGATGTTCGATGTTCATTTGTTTTTAGGTACCGGATTATAGTGTCGACACTATAGGATTGGATGCCCACATGATCTGCACCGTGCTTCTCAGCTTTCTGCCCTGCGACTTTCTTCATCCCTGATTTCGCGTCTCAAGAGCTTTCCGACCTTCGATTTTGGAAGCATGTCTCTGAATTCGATGTACTGGGGAACTTTATAACTTACCAGGGTTTTTCGGCACCAGGTGATCAGGTCGTAACCGGTAATACCCTTGATATCCTCCTTGAGTACCACGTAAGCCTTGATTCTTTCACCGACCCGTTCGTCGGGAACACCGACCACACAGGCACTGATGACTGCCGTATGTTCCTGCAGGACCGATTCGATTTCACTGGCGGAAATCCGGTATCCCTTGTGCTTGATGGTGTCCACGGTTCGATCGACAAAATAGAGGTTCTCTTCTGCGTCCATCATCATGATGTCGGCGGTGCGATACCATGTGGTTCCATCCAGTTCCACGAATGAACTGTGGGTTTCTTCCGGTTTGTTTAAGTACGTTGCAACCATGGGGTCTGATGAGACGAGTAATTCTCCGGGTGTTCCGATCTTGACCGGTTTCAGAAAGGCAGGGTCCACGATCTTGATCTGTTTACTCGCTACAACGCGCCCAACGCTTTTGGGCGGATTTTCTATGTCCACAGGGCACATGGCTACGCCACCACAGGTTTCCGTGGCACCATAGCCTTGAAAAATATGTTGTCCGAAATGTTTGTACCACCGCTTGCCTACTTCAACCGGTAAGACATCGCCGGCACTGAACCAGTACTTTACCGATTCCAGGTGATATTGATCCAGTCGTTCGTGATCTAACATCATGCGGTAGAGTGCCGGAACCCCGATCATTGTTTTGGCCTTGAATCGTCCCATGGCATCGAGCGTCGCATCCAGGTTGACACGCGGCTGCAGTATGAGTGTTCCACCGACCAGGAGTGTCGCCAAACCGCAGGTCTGACCGAGGATGTGAAAAAGCGGTGCATTGCCCATAATAACATTTTTCTGGGGTGGAAAAAGTGGCGTGGAGATTTGAATCTGTTCGATGGCCGATTTCAGAAATAGCTGCTGACTGATGGGGACGCCCTTAGGAAATTTGGTAGTCCCGCCGGTATAGAGGATCTGGGCGACATCGCTCCCTTTAGAGTCTTCAGGTGTCGATACCCTGGCGGCATCCGGTGCATATTGTGCTAAAAGCTTTTTAAGGGAGAAGGTGCTTTCATCAAGAGCTATTTTTCCTTTGGGGACGATGTCAAACAAATAACCGAAGAACTGTTTCCATGTCGGCAGGAGGTCGGCCATCCTGGCGATGATCACGCGCTTGATCTTTGTTTCCGGGAGTACCTGCTTGACATAACCGAAATTGGTGTCAGCGCAAACAATAGCATCTGTTTCACTGTCCGTGGCGATATACCGGATGTCACTGGGCGTGTAAATGGGCGTTATGGGAACACAGACGGCATTGATATGTTGAATTCCCAGCCAGGCAACGACCCATTGAATACTATTGGGAAGATAGATCATTACTCGCTGACCTTGTTTGAGGCCCAGTCCTGTAAGGGCTGTGGCAAATCTCCGGGACATCTCATCGAGCCTGCGATAGGAATACCGTGTTCCGAGATAGATGATAGCGGTATGGTTTCCGTATGCCTCAACCGTTTGACGAAATTGATCGGTGATGCGTTGGGTTGTTACTGATTCCATAAATTATATTCCAAAGTAAGCAGCTTTAATCTCAGGATTCTGCATGAGCTCTTCACCGGTTCCCATGAGTGTCAGCATACCGTTTTCCACAATATAGCCGCGATCGATGACGGGGAATACCGGGCGGGCGAATTGTTCACATAGGACGACAGTTATACCAGCTTGCTTGTTCAGGCTGACGATGGCATCGATGAGGGTATTCTGCATCATGGGACTCAATCCCAGGAGCGGTTCATCGAGGAGTAGCAATTCAGGCTTTACGATGAGTGCCATTCCGATGGCCAACATCTGTTGCTCGCCGCCACTTAGAAACCCGGCCTTTTTCTTTTTGAGAGCAACCAGGGCCGGAAACAGCTGGAACGCAAAGTCGATGCCTTCTCTGATCTCATGCTTGCGGCGCAGATAACCGGCAATTTTAAGGTTTTCAAGAACACTGCTTTCCGGGAATATTGGATGACGTTCACGAGAGAGGACAATGCCCCTCTTGACACGTTCGCTGGGTTTGGTTTTGGTAATATCCCGCCCCCGGTAGACAATATTCCCATAAATAGTGATCCGTTCGCCGCCTTTTCTTCTTTCCTTGACCTGCATGTCGATAATGAGACCGGAAAGGGCATTCATGAGGGTTGTCTTGCCGGCACTGTTGGGCCCTACGACACCCACAATCTCGCCATCGTTCACTTGGAAACTGAAATCATTCAAGGCAATGGCATTTTCGAAAAAGACCATCAAATTTTTGACATCGAGCATGTTCTTATCTTTCCGAGCCTAGATAGGCATTTTTGACCTCTTCATTTGCCATGACATCCTTTGCGGTTCCCATGGCTATGTTACACCCGAAGTTGAGGACCATCACCCTGTCGGCAATACGAAAAAGTTCTTTCAAACGGTGTTCAATCATGACAATGGTTTTGCCTCTTTGGCGCAGTTTTTCGATAATAGGAACAATACTGGCGACCTCGGCTAAGCTCAATCCCGAAAACAGTTCATCGAGAATGATTAATTCGGGCTGCAGCGCGATGGCTTTAGCCAATTCCAGCCTTTTTAAATATCCCTGGGGAAGAGCACCGGCCGGTTTGTAGGCCACATACGCATCCCTTTCAAAACCGACCTCCTCCAGCAGATCCAGGGCGACGGCATCACGGTCGCCATACCGGCCTCCGAGCATTTTTTTTACACGGGGTGAGTAGAGCGGTATGATCATATTTTTATACGCAGGTAACTGATAAAACGGCCGAACCATTTGAAACGTTCGGGCGATACCCAATTGAATGATTCTGTGTGCAGGCATTCTGGAAATATTCTGACCGTTGTATAGAATTTTTCCGGAGGTTGGTTTGATAAAACCGGTCATCAGGTTGACAAGTGTGGTTTTACCCGAACCATTGGGGCCTATAATACCCAGAAGTTCACCACGCCTTATGGTGCAATCCAGTTCGGAGACAGCTATGACACCGCCAAACACCTTGGTAAGTTTTTGAATTTCGATTATGCTACCTATCGACATCGACCCATCTTTCAACCTGTTGGTATTTTCGTTGAATGTAATGAAAGATACCTTCTGGTATGGCGACGATAAAAATAACCAGAAAGAGCCCATACAGCACGATTCGC
>Ga0164315_10002842_pt1 | contig 13336 bp, 13 predicted proteins | sample GuaBasSedimGuay6_FD_113737 | JGI IMG/M metagenome (GOLD analysis project Ga0164315, IMG submission 113737) | Subseafloor sediment microbial communities from Guaymas Basin, Gulf of California, Mexico - Guay6, Core 4569-2, 0-3 cm | ecosystem: Environmental > Aquatic > Marine > Hydrothermal vents... | reverse complement strand
AGCGGCTGCGGGAAATCCACCCTGGGACGGGTCATGCTGCGTCTGGAACGTCCCACTGAGGGGAAAATCCTTATCAATGATCAGGATATTCTCAAGCTTTCACGAAAGGAGATGCAGCCGCTCCGGGAAAAGATGCAGATTATTTTCCAGGATCCCTATTCCTCCCTGAACCCCCGCCAGACCGTGGGGCGGATCATCGGTGAGGGCCTGGTGATCCACAAGGTGGGAAGCAAAGAGGAACGGCTTGAGCGAGTGCGTCATCTCATGAACGTGGTGGGACTGCGCCCGGAACAAATCAACCGCTATCCTCACGAATTCAGCGGGGGACAGCGCCAGCGGATCGGATTTGCCCGCGCCCTGGCCCTGCAACCGGAGCTGATCATCTGTGATGAGCCGGTCTCTGCCCTGGATGTGTCCATTCAGGCCCAGGTGATCAACCTGCTCATGGACCTTCAGGAGGAATTCCGGCTGACCTATCTGTTTGTCTCCCATGACCTTTCAGTGGTGCGGCATATCAGCGACCGGGTCGCGGTGATGTACCTGGGGCGACTTGTGGAGCTGGCGGACAAAAAGACATTATACAGCCAGCCGAGGCATCCTTACACCCAGGCACTTCTGCAGGCTGCGCCAGTTGCAGATGTGAATGTCAGAAGGCAGCGAGTGGGGCTTGTGGGGGATATTCCCAGTCCCCTGTCCCCGCCGACCGGATGCCATTTTCATCCCCGCTGTCCCAGGGTGATGCCCATATGCAGGGAAGCGGTTCCCGAATTCAGGGCTTATGAGACGGATCACTGGGTTCGCTGCTTTCTTTATGGGGAGGATCAGGCTTCGGCCTGATACGGCATTCCATCAATCTGTTTCCCCTGCCCGGCCCGGATTGACAAATCCGGGCCGCCGGACTTGCCAGCCCGGTGGGAGCAGGGGGAAACTTAAAAAGTGGTGAGCAAATAAGCGGAGACAAGAAATCATGCTGATGAATTTGAGTTCCAATATAAGGGAAAACAATATGCCTACGGTTATTCTGTTGACAATGCAAAAGTGCATGAGGAATGGCTTTTTGAATTCGGACTTAATAAAATTGAAATAGCAATATTTCAAAGAAAAGAGGACAATCACATTGAGTTCAACTTTGAGCATGATGTTTTTTCAAATATTCCTGAAGATGAAAAACAAAGGCTGAGATACGAAGCAAAGAGTACAAGAGACAACCTGCTTTTTCTGACAAATTGCAAAGAACGAAATATCAGCTATTTGGAAACTATTTATGAATGGTTTAATGATATTTTGAACATTATTTTTCCAAAAACCGAGCTTCAGAGTCTTCCCCTTTTCATGAAATCCAATGAGGAAATTGAAAAATTTTTTATAGGAATTTTGGAATGGTTTGATTTCAGGATAAAGAATATCAGAATTGAAGAAATTGATTTGGAAGATTTTGATGAAATACCAAAGCAGCTCAAAGAAATTATAAGAGAAAGCTTTTTAAACGAGCAGGAAAAAAAAGGAGTAGGCATCGTTTCAGACAGACAAGGCAGCAATTATGTCTTCAAAAAAGACGAGGATGGAATATTAAAGGTTTTAAGGCTGACAACGATAAGAAGCGACAGAGACGGGCAAGAAGTGTCTTTTGAAATCAGTGAAGAATCTGATGGGACTCGTCGTGTCATTGATCTGATTCCCATGCTCATGGTTTTGCGTAAGGAAAAGGTGTTTATTGTGGACGAAATTGAAAGCAGTCTCCATCCCCTACTTGTCAGAGGATTGTTCGATCTTGTCTTGAACAATGAGATGTTTGGAAGTTCCCAAGGGCAACTGATCGCCTCGACCCATGAGGTTCACTTACTGGATATAAAGCATCTGCTCAGAAAAGATGAAATCTGGTTTATCGAAAAAGACGGATACGGACAATCTCACGCTTATTCTCTTGCTGATACGAATGTGGAGGGTTTGGATTTAAGGATATCTGAATGGACGATTCGGAGCCATTCCCTTTATCAGAAATGCCAAAGAATTGGGATGGAAAGACTGATATGCCAAGAGAGAGAAACACAAATTATCGGAAAAGAAGCAGAGACATTGCCTACAAATGCAGGGACAGCAACCGGAGACTCTTTCTGATTGCTGCCGAAGGCGACAAAACCGAAGCCAATTATTTTACCAGGTTTGAAACAAAATACAAAGAGACATTTGATGAAAGAAATTTGCATGTTGAATTCATAGATAAGGAAACTTCGGCACATTCTGATCCCAAACATGTTTATGAGACATTGAAGAACTTTTGTGAGGAACTTGAAAAAACATACGATCTTCAAACATATGATGAATTATGGCTAATCACAGACACGGATGACTATGATAACCGGGAAAATGCGATTTCAGAATTGATAAAAAAATGCGAAGAAGATCCTCTGTATCATCTCTCCCTGAGCAATCCATGTTTTGAAATATGGGCAATGCTGCATTTTGCTGATCTGGATGATGATGTAAGGAGCTATGACATAACTCATTCAGAAAACTGCACTATCAAAGACTATGTCAAATCTTTTCCTGTCAAAAGAAGACCCAAAAAATGTAAGACATTATTGGCATCAGTACATGGAAACAAACAGCCAATATATGAAAACATGATCAGGCGTATCAAAGACGCAATTCCGAGAGCTAAAAAACTGAAAAGCTGTATCCCCCTGGATAAAGATAGCATCTGCACAGATGTTTATAAGTTGATGGAAAAACTGATCTGAACAGCGACCGGGTAGCGCTGTCAGATGCATTGCAGCCATGCATCAGAGAAGCCTTATTTAATAAGGACTTGTGATCATTACTAAATCAAACTATTGTCGTTCTGCTGAATATCTAAAAAAAACGGAGGCGAGAGAACGCCAGATGAAGGGCGATGCAAGACTGCCCGCGCTGCGGGATGATCTCAGACTGCTGCCTGGCCCGCGTTTGGAGGACGGCACGCCCACCTGGACGCTTCACGATCCGGTTCGCAACCGCTTTTACCGCATGGGATGGTCCGCGTTTGAGTTGCTGGCCCGCTGGACTCTGGGACATGCGGACAAAGTGATCGCACAGGTGAATCAGGAAACCCCGCTTCAGGTCACGTCCGAGGACATCCGGGCATTAAAAGGCTTCCTTCTGACCCACTGTCTGCTGAAACCCCGGGGAGCCGATGTCCTGTCTGTTCTGAAAAGCAAAATTCTTCGGGAAAAACAAGGCGTCCTGACCTGGCTTTTGTTTCACTATCTCTTTGTCCGCATCCCGCTGTTTCACCCTGACCGCTTTGTGGAAAGCACATTGCCCGCGGTGCGGATGCTGTTCAGCCATCCCATGCGCCGAATTTTCAGCATGGCCGCAATTCTGGGGCTGTTTCTGACCCTTCGACAATGGCAGGCATTCACCCACACCTTTTTGTACTTTTTCTCCCTCAGAGGTCTTTTTCTGTATGGCCTGACGCTTTTCTTTGTCAAATTTGCCCATGAACTGGGACACGCTTACACTGCCAAAGCCTGCGGAATCCGTGTCCCCACCATGGGCGTGGCGATCCTGGTGCTGTGGCCTGTGCTGTACACGGACAACTCAGAGGCATGGAAGCTGAAAGACCGCACTTCCCGTATGTCCATCGTGTTGGCAGGAACGGCTGTGGAACTGGGGCTGGCAGCCTTGGCAACCCTGCTGTGGAACTTTTTGCCGGATGGCCCTATGCGGAGTGCCTGTTTTCTGACCGCCACCGTCACCTGGGTCAGTTCGCTGCTCATCAACCTGAACCCTTTTCTGCGCTTTGACGGATATTATTTCCTGTCCGATTTCCTGGATGTCCCCAATTTGCAGGAACGTGCGTTCGCACTTGGCAAGTGGCATCTGCGGAAGATGGTTCCGGGGCTGAATATTTCCTGCCCGGAACAGTTTTCAGCCGGAAAAACACGGCTGCTGATCGCCTATGCCTATGCAACCTGGCTCTATCGCCTAATGCTGTTCACTGCCATCGCCCTGATGGTGTATCATCTGTTTTTCAAAATACTCGGCATATTCCTCTTTGGCGCGGAGATGGTCTGGTTTGTGCTTCTGCCCATATACCGGGAAATGCGAGTCTGGTGGCAATTGCTCAGGGGAGGTTTGCACAAGGCTGAAAATGAGGGCCGGAAAGGACGCAGGGTGCGTTTGGGCATATATCTGATCCTTTTATCCGGGGGATTATTTCTCCTGGTTTTCCCCTGGAAATCTCATGTGACCCTGCCCGCACTGCTCAGACCAGCGTCTGTCTTCCGGATTTATCCGCCTTACGCGGCCCGCATTGAAAAGGTGGCCGTTCAGAACGGGCAGCAGGTCAGATCAGGTGATCTGCTGTTTTGTCTGAATCTTCCTGAACTGGCATCAGAGGAGAAACTGGCTCAGATACGCGTTCGGATGCTGGAAGAGCAGTTGAGGCGTCAGTTCGGAGAGGACAGCTTCTCAGAAGGGTGTCAGGTGATCCAAAGCCGGCTTGCCAACGCCATGACCCGCTTGCAGGGATGCCGTGAGCGGAAAACGCAGCTCCGCATCATTGCACTGTCAGACGGCATGGTCACGGACATGGCAGAAGGGCTGCGGCCGGGTGTCTGGATTCAGAAGGAGAATTTCCTGGCAATTCTGGTGGATCAGCGTCAGATGGTGATTGAGGGCTATCTCACGGAATCCCGCATCAGCGATATCCACACCGGGGATTCAGGACGCTTTCACATGGAAAACAGAGACAGAACCATCGGATGCCAAGTTCGGGAGATTGACATGACCAGCACTCGGGCGCTGAAATCGCCTTACCTGGCATCTGTTTACGGAGGGGACATCCCTGTCACCATTGAGGATGGCGGCGTTTTGCTCAATCAAGCGAGCCTCTTCCGCGTTCTGTTGGTTCCTGATCCCGGGCAACTCACCGAAACCACGCTGCCAAATCAGATGGTACGGGGCAAAGTGCGAGTCAGGGGACTGCCACAGAGCCTGATATCCCGCGCCTGGATACGCGTTGCCGGGGTGCTTGTCAGGGAAAGCGGATTTTAGGGATCAAGCTCCTATTGCCCAAGCCTAATGATTCTGGCAAGTTAAAGATCGGGAGTGCAAGGCTTTGCCTTGTACTCCGGGAAACAAGGCAAAGCCTTGCACTCCGAGGGGCGGGGGAATTTTAAGCGATGCATCCCCAAAAAAATCCCCCTCAGTACCCCTTTAAAAAAAGGGAAGGCCCTTTGCCGCGGCTGGGCCACCCACGCCGGACGGGCTTGAATGATGTATGGGATAAGCTGATAAAAAAAAGATGTTCTTGTCCTCGTCTGATTCTGAACGATATGAGTGTAACCTTTTTCAGTTTTTTTAACCGCAGGTTTCCGGGAGAAAAACTCAGAAAGGTTACACTCGAATGATATTGCTCCCACGCTTTGCGTGGAAAACCGGGGAGATAAACCACGCCTGACCTACCTTTTCTGAGCGTAAGCAAAACAGAACACGGATGACACGACGGATACGGATTTATGAGAAAATATGGAGGCATCACCAAAATCTTCTGGAAATGCTGGGAATTAAATGTTAGAGAATGACGTGGGGGCATGTCGGTGGCGACCTTAGCTTGTCGAAGGTCGGATGCGGACATGTCCGGGTTCCACGGATATTTCAATGGCGGAAAGGGCATGCCACCGGCGTGCCCCCTAGGGTCATAAATGGCGTGGGGCACAGGATATGCCCTGTTGTCAGTTACGATCATAAATATCGCAAGCAAATTGTTCAGGGGCACATATATTATGCAAATATTAGTAACCGGAGGCGCGGGATTTCTGGGCAGTCATGTGGCCGATGCGCTGACCGAGGCAGGCCACTATGTCACCATTTTTGATATCCGAACTTCGCCTTATCTGCGGTCCGGACAGAAAATGGTCACAGGTGACATACTGGATCAGAGGACACTGGAAAACATCACGGCAAATCAGGATGTGGTGTATCATTTCGCGGGCATCGCGGACATTGACGAATGCGCCAAACGTCCGGTGGATACTGCGAAATATAACATCATCGGCACGGTCCGACTGCTCGAAGCCTGCCGAATGGCAGGGGTTCGTCGCTTCATATTCGCCAGTTCAGCGTATGTGTTCAGCGGCTCAGGATATTTTTATAAAAGCAGCAAGCGGGCCTGTGAGTCTTTTATCGAAGACTTTTATCAGCTCTACAACCTTCCGTACACCTGCCTGCGATACGGTTCCCTTTATGGCGGAAGGGCGGATGAGCGTAACAGCATCTATCGCATGATCCGCCAGGCCATCACAGAGGGAAAGATCACCTACAGCGGCCAGGGGGACGAGGTGCGGGAGTTCATTCATGTGCGGGATGCCGCACAGAGCAGCGTGAGGGTGCTGGAACCGGAATTTGAAAATCAGAACATCATCCTGACCGGAACAGAGAAACTCACCTACAGGCAACTGCTGGAAATGATCCGGGAGATCATGGGGAACAAAATAGACATTGATTTTGTGACATCCACCCGAAAGGCGCATTACAAGCTGACACCCTACAATTTCAGCCCGAAGCTGGGACGGAAGCTGATCAACAATCCCCATGTGGACATGGGGCAGGGACTGCTTCTCTGCATGACGGAAATTTACGAAAAAGTGCATTCGGAAAAACATGAGGAAATGGGACTGCTGACCGATGAAAAATAATTCTGAGACAGAGTGGAAATATCTTTCGTATCTGCTTGGCGAAAACACTCCGGCCTATGGCGGAGGCAGTGCGTTCAGGGCAGACCCGGACAAGGAGATGGACAAAGGGGATTCCTGCAACACCGGGAAATGGGCCTTATCCAATCACATTGGCACGCATGTGGACTGTCCACGCCATTTTTCTGCAAAAGGGAAGACCCTGGAGGCCTATCCCGCGGACTTCTGGATATTCCGACATGTGCTGCTCATAGACATGTCGCCCCTTCCGCCCGGGCATATCATTTGCTGGGAGGATTTGTCCTCAGCCCCTTTTTCAGATGAAGTGGGGTTGCTGCTCATCAAAACCGGTTTTTCAGAGCGGCGACATGAATCCGTCTATTGGGAGAACAATCCCGGATTTCACCCGGATGTGGCAGAACAGCTTCTGGCGCATTTTCCAAATCTTCGGATGCTGGGCTTTGACAGCATTTCCCTGTCCCCGTTCGGAGACAGACCATTGGGAAGGCTTGCACACCAGGCATTTCTGGATCATCCCCAGCCCATTCTGATTTTGGAGGATATGGATTTGTCCGAGGTCACGGGAGCCACTCGTTTTCGCCAGGTGATTGTGTCTCCGCTCCGGGTCAGCGAGGCAGATGCGTCCCCTTGCACGGTTTTTGCGGAGGTGAAATTATAATGGAAAAGAAATGGCAGGCCATCTTTTTTGATTTTGACGGGGTGATCCTGGATTCGGTACATGTGAAGACCCGGGCATTTGCCAAAATGTTCCGGGACTACGGGCCGGAAATTGAGAAGCGGGTCGTGGACTATCATCTGGCCCACGGCGGTGTCTCGCGATTTGAGAAGTTCAGATATTTTTATGAGGAATTTCTCCGAAAGCCTGTGACAGATGCGGAGATCGAAAAACTCGGAGAGCAGTTTTCCGACTTGGCATTGGAAGAGGTACTGAATTCCCCGTTTATTGAGGGCGCAGGGAAAACACTTGAACAGGTCAGGAAGGAAAATATTCTGTCCTTTGTGGTTTCCGGAACCCCGGGTGAGGAGATGAAACAGATTGTGAATCTTCGGAATCTTTGGCCTTATTTCAAGGAGGTGCATGGGTCTCCCACACACAAGGATGAACACGTCCGGGATATAGCGAAGCGATACGACCTGAATTTGGCAAATTGCCTGTTCATCGGAGACTCCACCACAGACTATGAAGCGGCTATGGCCGCAGGAACCCAGTTTCTGGGCGTTGTTCCCAAAGGAAAGTCATCTCCGTTTCCAGAGGGAACCACGATTCGTCATAAATTGGACATCAACCACTGAGTTAATCGCAGAGAAAGTATAATCTCGTTCCCAAAAGCCCAGGCCTCAGCCATTGAGTTAAGCAGCCAACACGCTACCTCCCCCTTTTTAAAGGGGGGACTGAGGGGGATTTTTCCGGTAGCGTCACCCAAATCCCCCCCGGCCCCCCTTTAGAAAGGGGGGGGGAGAACTGGCCCGGCTTTGCAGGGAGGGCGGCGGGAAACTGGTGCCTCTCGTAACGAGAAGTTGCTGCTGCGTTCTCTGCGGTAAAAATTAGGAATGACATATAAATGGATAATCTGAGTGAGATAAGTTCGTTAAGCAAAAAAGGCCGGGATTTTTTTAACCAGGGAAATCACGATGCCGCTTCGGAGGCATTTGCATCGGCCCTTAAAATTGATCCCAACCATAAGGACACGCTGTTCAACTGCGCGCATATCGCGGAATCGCTGAATTGCCGTCATGAGGCAAGGGCCATGTATCTGCTGTATCTGGGGTGCTATCCTGATGATGAGAATGCCCTGAAACACATGATGCAGCTACATGATCCCCGTTTTGCCGGTGCGGAGCCAAAGCAAAAATCTGGCGCGCTGAAAACCATGCTGGAAACGCTCGCTGCGCCGAATCCCACACGCGGGGAAACGCTGATCCGCCTGTGGCAGACGCACCGGGCCACGCCTTCCTCTAAAATGTACTGGATTGCCAGCAACATGATGAAGTACTATCTGCCATCCGCTGATTTAGCAGAGCAGCAGAAATGGTTACAGGAATTCTCCCCTCTGCTACTCGGGATCGGCAATGAGCTGAAAAACAGAAATGCAGACCAGTTGCCTCTTCACAGCCGGTATCTCATTGACGGCTACCGCTACTGCATTGCCAATGTTTATTTCCAGAAATACCTTCAGCGGAAAAATGACCGCATGCCCCCGGATGACGCCCATGCTGCGCTGGTGAGCATGGGATCGTGGAAACTTGGATGCCTGGATCAGTACGACAGAGACCTCCTGGAGAAAATCGTTGAGGCATTCAACTCCTTTAAGCCGGGCATATACACGTCCTATGATCAGTACACTGCCTGCTTCGCACTGATGCTCTTCCGGGAACCCTCACGGCTTGCCGCGAACATGGATTCGGACACGGTTTTCCTCTCCTATGTGAACGGCCTCAGAAAGAACAATCCCCAGGCGGAGGGAAATGTCTATTGCAGCCGCTTTCTGGCTCAGAGCCGTCTGCCCGAGGAATACGCGCTGTGGTATGTGGAAAACTATGCGGACATCAGCAAGTATCGGGACAAGCACAGAGGGGAAAGCTGTTTCATCATTGGCAACGGGCCGAGCCTGCGGCAGATGGATCTGAGTCCGCTGCGACATCGCTTCACCTTTGGCCTGAACAAGATTTACCTCCTTTTCGACAAACTGGGATTCCAGACCTCCTTTCTGGTCGCAGCCAACGCTTATGTGCTGAAGCAGGCGGCCCGTGAGTACGCGAGTCTGTCCATGCCGCAGTTTCTCATGATGTGGGGGCGGGAGTTTGTCAGAAAAAAGGACAACATCCTGTTTCTGCGTGAGGATTGCCAGTCCCATTTTATGAAGGACATGAGCAAAGGGGTCTGCGTGGACTGCACGGTCACCTACATGGCCATGCAGATCGCCTATTTCATGGGATTCAGCACCGCGGTGCTGATCGGAGTGGATCACCATTTTGAGTCCAAGGGCGATCCGCACTCCACGGTCAAGCTTGAGGGCGGGGATCCGAACCATTTTGATCCCAGTTATTTTGGTTATGGCGTGCCCTGGCAGTTGCCGGATCTGGAAGGGTCCGAGCGGGCCTACCGGAGTGCCAAAGCAGCGTTTGAAGGCGATGGCCGCCGCCTGCTGGATGCCACGGTCGGGGGTAAGCTCCGAATTTATCCGAAGATCAGTTATGAGGAGGCATTGGGCATCACAGCGCCCGCGGATCAGGCTTCATTGGACAGGCAGGCTGCGGAACTGAACCGGCAGGGATCGCAATGCTTTGAAAAGGGAGACACGGACGGTGCTATGAAGGCGTTCACAAAGGCTCTGGAACTGAGTCCCGATTTTGTGGGCGCACACAACAACCTGGGGATTCTGTATTGGAAAGCGGGGAATCCGCAGAAATCTCAGCAGCATTTTGCAAGGGCGCTGGAGATCGCTCCCAATGATCGGAACACGGTGATCAACTGCGGAGAAGTCCTGAAGTTCCACAAAAGAACCGAGGAGGCAAAGGCCATTTACTCGTCTTATCTGCAAAGGAATCCGGGGGATGAGGCGGTTCGCAAGGCGATGAGAGAGTTGGAGACACCGTAAGTGAAAACAGGGATGGCTTATCCTGGTCATCCCTTAATCCTGAAAATCCGGGTTCAGACTTAGCGGAAAACAGTCGCCCTGCAATTTTTTGCAGGGCGATTTTTTTATGTGGCAGGTGTGAGAAAAAAGCGATTGCCTGCATATCAGATAAGATAATAGACAGAAGTGATTTGGAAGCAGGGAAGATTTTCAGCCACGCCTGAAAAATTTTTGTCCCAAATAATGGAAATCTGACATCTTAATCATGCAGAGGAAAGAATTTGAATTCAGATTCACAAAATATGTCGAAAACAGACGAGGATGGCGAAATCACACCGATCATGAAACGGGATGCTGTGGCCGGAGTCCTGACCCAACCAGACGGTGTGGACTGGTATCGCTTCATTGAGAACACCGAAAATGACGGCTTTGAAGACGTAACCATCCCTTCAGACGTGTCACCGGCAGAGGACTGGCGATTTTATGTCCGCCACATGGACAGCGATGCTTACGACGCTTCAGATGAGACATTCACTTTCGTGGCTGAATCTCCGCATCTCTTAGGAGATGTGAACGGCGACGGCGAAGTTACTCCCGGAGATGCGGTTGCCGCGTGTGAACTCTCCAAGAAGTTTGAATGGACAGCAGAAGAACCGGAGGCGGCGGATTTTAACGGCGACGGCGAGATCACGCCCAAGGATGCGGTTTCGATTTATGAGAAATCCAAAGAGTTTTAGCCGATGCCGCCAAATCACTCCGCATGGCGGACAGCCCAGGTGTGATAACGGCACGCCATATCATTCGGAATGAAAGGAAATAATCATGAACTGGCAGCAGGCTTGCGAACATCCTGATCTGAAAGATTTGCCTTTCAGAGTCGAACTGAATGAAAGGGGGCAGATTATTATGTCACCTGTCAAGGTTATTCATTCGCTTTACCAGGGAAAAATCGGGCATCTTCTGCGGCTGTTTCTCAAAACCGGAGAGGCCATGCCGGAATGTGCGATCAGTACAAGGAAAGGTACGAAAGTGGCAGATGTCGCATGGGCCTCACAGGATCGCCTTGAGCGAATCCGGTATGAGACCGAATGCTCCGTGGCTCCTGAAATCTGCGTCGAGGTGCTTTCCGACAGCAACACAGAAGAGGAGATGGAGGAGAAAAAGCAGCTTTACTTTGAGAACGGCGCGCATGAGGTCTGGATATGCACACAGGACGGAGGCATGAGTTTTCACAAGGCCAACGGCGAGACGGAGACATCTGCCCTGGTTCCGGATTTTCCAAAGAGAATCGAAATATGAAGAACCCCTTGCTGAGTCCGAAACCTGACCTGGTGTTCAAACAGCTCTTTGCCGGGGACACTGACGTGTTGGCAGACCTTGTCAACACGGCCCTGCTCCTGCCGGAACAGCGGCTTATCCGGTCTGTCGAGGTGAGAAACCCCGATATCCTGCCGGAGGAGATCACTGGGAAGTTCATCATCCCGGATATTCCCTGGCCCGGGATGAGCAGGAGAATCAGTACGACATTGAGATGCAGGTTCGAAAGTACACAGCCTATTCCGAGAGGGCATTGTATTATCTGTGCAGGATGTATGCAGGTCAGCTTGACTCAGGCCAGGAGTACGGAGTGCTGAAACCGGTCATCGGGATCCATTTTCTGGGCTATGAGATTTTCCCGGAGAACGATGATTTCCGCTTCCGCTCTGATCTCAGGGATGTCCGCCATCCTAAGCTCAGTCTCACGGATCATCTCACCCTGCACATCTTCGAGCTTCCGAAGCTTGAAAGGAAGGCGTATCCGGGACGGAAGGAGAGAAAGCTGTTTGAGTGGCTTTATTTTTTCAACCATGCCCATGATGAGGATGAGACCATGATAGCACATTACACCAATCCGGTGATTCACAAAGCCCATGAGTCGCTGAGACAACTGAGTGCGGATGAGGATACGCGGAGATGAGGGAGAAGGCTCTGAAAGACGAGGCGTCTGCCCTGTACGCAGCTCGCAGGAAAGGCGAGGAGATCGGCAGAAAAAGGACTGCCCTGAATCTGCTCTCAATGGGAGTCCTCACACCTGAGCAGATTGCCCGGGCAACTGACCTGAGCGTGGCCGAGGTGGAATGCTTGCGGAGTTCGGAGCAGGGGGATGATTGATAAAGCCATTTATGGAAAAATTTGCCGGAACGTCCTCGTTATTTCGGAGGGACAGTGAATTTTCCTGATGATCCCGCTCAGGTTCGCGACCATGTGATTCATGGCCTCGCCCAAAACGCCGATCTCATTCTTGCGGGACACTTGCACCGCATGGGTGAAATCTCCCTGGGAAAGCTTTCTGGCAGAATCGGTGAGGTGAATCAGCGGGGTTGAGAATCGTGTGGACAGAAGCAGTACGATTAAAAAGCATACTCCCATAAATATCAGAGATGTCAGGATGGCGTTCCGAATCATTCGCTTGGTTTCCCATTGGATTTGTTTTTTGGAACTTTTGATTTCAGCGTCAAAATGCTCCAAGGTGAACACCAGTCTCAGTACCCCCCAGGGATTTGTACTGATCTGGACGGGTTTCACAATTTCAATGACAGGGCCATCTGCTTCCTGGTATTCCATTGTCGCAATGGCGGTCTTCTTGGCGGCGGCCTTATCTCTTTCCTCTGTCAGCTTGGTTCGCATCAGATCGGGATTCAGCGTGTGGACAAAAACCGTTCCTGATGCATCCGTCAGGATTGCATATTTGATCTCCTCATTCCCCTTTATCCCTTCTTTCACATCTTCCATCATTCCGGAAAAATTAAAAGAGGCGATATCTTTTTCGACCTGCTGGGACAAGGTGGTGATGATATTTTTCCCGCGTTCGACAAGGTTTTCTTTCATGAGTTTGATCCGTTTATCCAACTCATTTTCTATCTGCCGCTTTTGCGAGATAATCTGGGATGATGTAAAGATCATATTCCCTCAGATATCGAACACTCGGGCAAGGCCATTACGGATTGCCGGATCCTTGATGTGTTTTATCCGGTTCGGGAAGATTATCGCTGATTTCCAAAATCAGACTGTAGGGTGGGT